>ERZ772917.306-NODE-306-length-35144-cov-13.972442_pt1 | contig 35144 bp, 28 predicted proteins | sample MGYA00511187_ERZ772917 | MGnify/ENA primary metagenome ERZ772917 (study PRJEB29015, sample SAMEA2737925) | human oral metagenome | biome: human oral; feature: human-associated habitat; material: dental | place: China | collected 2012 ...
AAATCGCAGCATGACACACAAAACACACACAGTCCGAAAAACATCCAGCACTCCAGGTGGGGGTGACTTCGATTTCGATGGTGGTGGTGGCGATGGTGGTGGTCAGGGTTTGGGGGTCGGGGTTGGTGTAGACGATGAGGGGCTTGGATTTGATGATCTCGTTGCCTGAGGGTTGGCGGTTGAGGCCGGAGCCGTTGATCATGACGGTGGCCACGTCGCGGATGGTGATGGTTATTGGGGTGCTGTCGGGTGTGGTGGTGGGTGTGTTGTCGGGGGTTGTGTGGGGGAGGAATCCTGTTCCCAGGCATTTGTTGTCCGGTCCGCTGCTGGTGCAGGTGTAGCGGCTGGCCGTGGGTTCTTCGGTGTAGGCCACTGAGGCGCCCGAGTCCTCGCCCTGGGAGGCACTGCCCTCAGGAGCAGGAATCGTCTGAGTCCACTGCCCCGAAAAAGTGGCCTCATTACCACTGGTCTGAATATTCCAATTTAGGTCTTCATCACCAGGAACGGCGATCGCATTTTGTGGACATAACGTGGCAAGGACTATGGCGGTTAAGGCGATCCAGGGGCGCACAATCATGATGTCTCCTTAACCACGCCCTCGGTGACTATCCAACGCCCGTCGACATAACGCATAATGATGCTCAGAATATAATATGGAGTGGCGGGAGATCTGTGTTCAGTGCCATCACCACTGTGAGAGACGTGCTCACCCATGCTTGCCGTGAGCTCGACTTTGGAGTATTCGCCCCCCTCTGGAGGCGGATAGTAGTCGGCAGTGGGTATATCTTGCTCCCAGGGGTCGGCCCAGCCCCCGTCCGCATGCATTTCAGTAACATTTGTTATGACTGAGTTGCAAAAGATACAGTCGTCTTCGCTCATGGCGGCGAACTCGGTAGTATCACCAGTGACATAAGCATAGCGGTAGAGTTCAATGAAGTAGTAGGCGCTATTGACGGCGCCGTCGGCGTCGTTGTTGTCCATATTGGAGGACTTGGTGGGCAGCTCCATGGCCAGGGCGGCCTGGCGCAGGGCGGCCAGTTCGGGTCCCATGGCGGCGTCGCGGGAGGCCTGGACGGAGGCCGAGGCCTCCGCCTCGCTCATGGTCGCGGTGGTGGTGCCGGCAATGGCCGTGAATGTCGCCGTCCCGCCCCCGGTGGTCTGGCCGGCGGAGCAGGCCAGAGCGCCCAGGGCGGACACCGATAGGGCGAGCAGCACCGCGCCGGCTCGACGCAACCAGTAGCGTGGCGCGCCACGACTGTCGCAGCCGGTGTCCGGGTTATCTTCGCGCCTGTCACGAAAGGTGCGTGGGCTGCGCGGCCAGGGTCGAGGGGCCATGGTGTCTCCAGGGGTGAGAGGGCAACCAGGTATGTAACTACCGCCACAATGCGGTGATAGCGGTCACTCTAGCGAGCCCTGTGGTCCAGCACTACCCCTACGAAAGTACCTGTGGAGAACTTGTCATACATCCGACGACCCCCGTGCGGGCCACAAGACCCGAACACCCCCGAATCGCAAAAGTCGTAAAACTGACGACGACACCCCAGCCGCAGTCGTGTCCCCGGCCCGTCGCCCTTTAGTTACAACGGGCTCGTTCACAAGTGGAGAAACGAGGGACGTCGTCGTCGAAAAGTGCCAGTAGCGTGACCGCCATGACGACTACCCCGACACGCAGCACTACATTTCCAGGCCGCGAGGCCTCTCTTCTGCCGCACCCCGGCGAGCACGTTGTTCTCGGCGCCCCTCTGGATGGCCCCTGGCCCGCGGGAACCGAGGTCATCTACCTGGCGGGCGGCTGTTTCTGGGGCGTGGAGCGGATCCTGTGGCGCCAGCCGGGCGTGGTGAGCACCGCCGTCGGCTACATGGGCGGCACCACCCCGAACCCCACCTACCAGGAGGTGTGCACAGGACAGACCGGGCACGCCGAGACCGTCCGCGTCGCCTACGACCCCACCGTTGCCGGCCCCGGAGCTCAGAACCTGCTTCGTGTTTTCTGGGAGAACCACGACTCCACCCGCCTCAACCGGCACGGCAATGACATTGGCACCCAGTACCGCTCGGCCGTGTGGACCACCACCCCCGAGCAGCACGCGGCGGCCCTGGCTATCCGGAAGGGCTTCGCCGACGAGCTGGCGCGCCTGGGCCTGGGCTCCTGCGTGACCGCAGTGGACAACACCGCCGCCCTGTATGCCGAGTTCGGGGGCCCCTTCTACCTGGCGGAGGACTACCACCAGGGGTACCTGGCCAAGAACCCGGGCGGCTACTGCAATCACGGCCCCAACGGAGTGACCTGTCCCGTTGGCGTGGCGAACCTGCCCGCGCAAGTGGACGTTCTGCCGCCGGCGTCGACCACGGTCTAAAAGGTGGCCGTCCCGGCTCCGGGCATTAGGCCGGCCGGGCTCCGCCGGCCGGGACGGCGAACCGCCCGCCACTCAGGCCCCGAGCGCCAGACCGGCCGCCACCCCCGCCATGACCAGGCCCACCGCCCCGTCGATCACCCGCCATGTCGCCGGGCGGGACAATGGCCCGGATAGGGCGCGCGCACCCAGCCCCAGCGCGGTGAACCACAGCGCGGAGGCCGTAATGGCACCGGTCGCCGCCACCCACCGGGCCGCCCCGAAGCTGTTGGTGACCGTCCCGAGCATGAGCAGGGTGTCGAGGTAGACGTGCGGGTTGAGCCAGGTCAGGGCGAGCGTCGTCAGTGCCACCGAAGAGGCGGCCCGCACCGCCCCCTGCTCCAGGGCGCCGGGCCGGAGGGCCGAGCGCATCGAGCTGGCGGCGAAGCCCAGGAGGTAGACCACGCCGCCCCAGCGCAGCGCCTCCAGCACCCAGGGCGCCAGGGCGCCCACGGTGCGCACCGCTCCCGTCCCCACAAAGATGAGTGCCGCATCGGAGGCGGCGCAGATCCCGATGACCATCCCCAGGTGCTCCCGGCGCGCCCCCTGGCGCAGCACCCAGGCGTTCTGGGCGCCAATAGCCGCAATCAGCCCGAAGCAGGCGGCCAGGCCAGTCAGGAACGGGGTTATTACCGCAGAGCTCGTCATAGCGACCACGTTAGGCACCCACACGAGTGAAGCCAAGCGCGATATTCTTCAGTTTATGAAGATATCCTTCATGCACCCTGATCACCTCCAGGCCCTCGCAGGCATTGCGGACACTGGCACCTTTGAGGGCGCCGCCCGCCTTCTGGGCGTGTCGACCTCGGCGGTCAGCCAGCGCATGCGCGCTTTGGAGGCCTCAATGGGACGCGTGCTGGTGCGCCGTGGAGCGCCTTCCCGCCTCACCGACGAGGGCGCCGTGGTGCTGCGCTACGCCCGCCAGCAGCAGCTTCTGGCCTCCGAGCTCGCCGCTGAGCTGGACCTGGAGCCCGCACCCGGCTCACCCGTTGACGATCGCATCCCCTTGGCTGTGGCCGTCAACGCCGATTCCCTGAGCACCTGGTTCGTCGGCGTCCTCCAGCAGGCGACAACATGGCCCGAGGTGCGGCTGCTCGTGTCCACCGCCGACGAGGCGCGCACCGCCGAGCTGCTTCGCTCCGGGAAGGTCATGGCGGCGGTGTCCTCCTCGCGAACCCGGGTCCCGGGGTGCCGGGTCGAGCACCTGGGGTCCATCCGTTACCTTCCCTGCGCCGCGCCCGCCCTCCTGGAGCGCCATCAGGACGCCTCCTCACCCGCGGAGCTGCCCGTGCTCCGCTTTGACGACGACGACGATCTGCAAGACCTGGCCCTGGCGGCCGCCGGACTCGCCCCACCCGCGCCGCGCGCCGTGGTGCCCACCGCTGAGGCTTTCGCCGCCGCAGTGCGCTGCGGACTGGGATGGGGAATGGTCCTGGCCGCACAGGACCCGGCCGGCGCAGGGCTGCGGGTCATCCCAGGGCTGGGGCCAGTGGACCGCCAGCTGTACTGGCACCATTGGTCCATTGAGTCAACCAGCCTGAGTCGGCTCAGTCGGGCCGTACGGGCCGCCTTCACCCAGGGGGCCCACTCGGCCTGAGGCGGCCCGCGGCCGGTCAACCCCACGCAGCAAAACCTCCAGGCACGGCAAAGCCTCCAAGGCCCGATAAGGCGGCCGACGGTGGAACGACCCCGACCGCCCAGCGGGCGCAGGACTTCACTGAGCTGGACAGGGACCGCAACCAGGTGGTCGCCCCGGCGGGTGGGGGCGGGACCGGGGATGCCGGGGATAGGGCCGCGGAGGCCACACTGGAACCACGGCGGGCCCGGCTCGGCTGTATGCCAGGATCAATCCATGAACGACCACAGAGACAACAGCCGCCGCAGCGGCCCCCGAGACCATTCCAACAGCTCGGGCGCCAGGCACCGTGACAACGGGCGCGGCCACAATAACGGCCGCACCCGCGACGGCGGCTACTCAGCGCGCCACCGGGACAACGGCTACCGGCCGCGTCGACAGTTCGACGACGAGCCGCGCGTGGGCGCCCTGGGGGACCTCGTGGGCCACCTTCACGCCCTGGACGGCCGCTCCTACGCCGCCTACAAGGCGATCGTCGGGCACTACACGGCCACGACCGGCTGGGTGCTGCACATTGACCGCGTCCAACCCGATCCCTTCGCCCACCCCACCCGCATACGCCTGGAGATCCCCGCCTCCCTGCCGGGACTAGAGGTCCTCGACGACGCCGACCTGCTGAGCACGCGCGACCGGCGCCTGGCGGTCGGGGACTTCCTCATTCGCGAACTGCACGCCAGTTTCCGCGGCACGGCCCTGTCGATCGCCGCCCCCGGCCAGGAGATCCTGGAGCGCTCAGCCGCCGTTTTCCTGGCCAACGGCGACGTGGAGCCCCGGGGCGCCGGCGGCTGGACCATTGAGATCCGCGCCCGCTTATCCCTGCCCGCTCGGGGCCGCTCCATCCAGGGTCGGGAGGCGGCGCGGATCGTCAGCCGCGACTTGACCCGCGAGCTGGGCGAGGTCCTGAACCTGACCGGACAGCGGGCTGAGCACCTGGTGGCGCACGTCAACGCCCTGGAGGATCACCGGGCCCTGAGCGAGGTGGTGCGCGAGCGCGGCTGGGTGTCTTTCCTGGCCGACGGCGCCCTGCTGCCGCGCCGCTCGGGCGTGAGTGACGAACCGATGCGCTCGGGCGCCGTCCCCCTGTCCGCCCCGGACTCCCTAGCAGAAACCGTCGAGCTCCCGCACGCCGGGACGGTGCGCGGCACCGCGATCCCTACCGGGGTCACGGTGATCGTGGGCGGCGGCTACCACGGCAAATCGACCCTGCTCAACGCCATTGAGCGGGGCGTCTACCCGCACCTGCCCGGCGACGGACGCGAACTGGTGGCGACACTCCCCAACGCCGTCAAGGTGCGTGCCGCCGATGGCCGGGCCGTGACCGGGGTGGACTTGACTCCTTTCATTTCACACCTGCCGGGCGACCGGGACACGACCTCCTTCACCACCAAGAACGCCTCCGGCTCAACCTCCCAGGCGGCAAGCCTGATCGAGGCGGTGGAGGCCGGCGCCGACATGGTGCTGCTCGACGAAGACACCTCGGCAACGAACCTGCTCATCCGCGACTCGCGCATGCGCTCTCTCGTGGCCGACGAGCGCGAGCCAATCACACCTTTCGTGGACCGCGTGGGGGCACTGTCGCGCTCACGAGGGGTCTCCACAGTCATGGTCATGGGCGGTTCGGGAGACTACCTGGATGTGGCCGACCTGGTTCTGCTCATGGACGACTACACGCTGCACGACGCCACCGCCCGGGCCCGTGAGGTGGTGGCCGCCCAACCGCGGGCGAACACCGAGTTGAAGGACTTCCCGGTGGTGCTGGACCGGGTGCCATTGCCGGCCCCGGCGCGCACTCGCCGCGGCCCGGTGCGCACCCGCTCACGGGGCACCGAGGTGCTGGTTCTGGACCGCGAGGAAATCGACATTAGCGACATCTCCGGTGTGGTCGACCCCGGGCAGGCGGAGGCGACGGCGCTGGCGTTGCGGGCACTGTTGGAGCGTCGCTTCGACGCCTCATCGACGCTGGCCCAGTGCCTGGAGGACCTGGACGCCCTCCTGGACGACGAGGGCCTGGACGCCCTGGACAACAGGCCTGCTTTCCTGGTGCGCCCACGCCGAGTGGATGTGGCCGGAGCGGTCAACCGCTACCGGGCGCTGGCGCTAGCCTGAGCCGGCCCTCCAACACGCCCCTCGACCCTCATCGCGCGCCCGCCTCCACTCCCAGCCCTCCGGGACGGCGGCGCAGAAAACCGGGCGGGCTCAGCGCAAGGGCGCCAGGGCCCCAGAGCGCGCGACAACGGCCTGGACCATGGCCGGAACCTCGCCGTCGTGGTAGGCGGCCGGGGTGAAAACACCCTCGGAGATGTCAGTGGCCAGGTTCAGCGACACCTGGGGCGCCACCACATCAGTGTCGAAGTTCGCCAGGATCTGACGCAGGTGCTCCATGGGCCGAATGCCGCCACTGTAGGAGTAACCCACCAGCCCCACGCCCTTGCGCGCCAGGGCCGCGGGCACGAGGAAGTCAATGGCGTTCTTCAGGGCCCCGGGCACGGAGCGGTTGTACTCCGGGGTGACCACGACAATGGCGTCATAAGAGGCGATGGCCTCGTTCCAGGCCACGGCCGCCGGGTGCTTGGGTGCGGCCATCATGGGCGGGACCTCCTCAACGAAGAGGGGCAGGTCGAAGGAGGCCAGGTCGACGAGCTCGGCCTGGACGCCCTCAACAGTGCCGGCCTTGTCGACCACCCACTGGGCGATGGCCGCTCCGACGCGGTTGGGGCGGATGGAGCCGAGGACGACGGCAAGACGGGTCATGGTTCTCTCCTGAACAAAGAATGGTTGAGTCACCAACCACTCTAGGACGAAAGTCCCGCGACGTGCTAGTGAGACACCACCCTCCCGCCACGCTCACCCCGGCTCGACACCGCGACACATCGGGGCACGAACGGCGGCGGCGTCTTTCCCCCACCGAAAGCCCGGCCGAGGCGGGCCCCGCGCCCGGCAGGGGCGGGCTGCTTCACCGACCCGTCCTCGCTAGTCCGCACGGGCGAGCCCCGGGCCCGACAGGGGCGGGCTAGTGCGCCAGGAAGAACTGTGCAGAGGGGTCGTCGGTCTCCTCTTTGTAGACGTAGCCGAGCCGGTCCATGTGCTCCACCAGCTCGGCGTCATCCCGGTCAGCCTCAAAGGCGCACAGGATGCGCCCATAGTCGGCGCCGTCAGTGCGGTAGTGGAAGAGGGTAATGTTCCAGCGGGTGCCCAGGATCTCCAGGAAGTGGACCAGCGCCCCAGGTGACTCGGGGAACTCGAAGGAGAAAAGCCGCTCGCGCAGGCCGTGCGGAGCGCGCCCACCGACCATGGAACGCACATGAACCTTGGCGAGCTCATCGTCGGTCAGATCAACAACGCCGTAGCCGGCCGCCTCCAGGTCGGCCACGATCTCTCCGCGCTCGGCCCGCCCCTGGGTCAGGCGCACGCCGACAAAGATGCGCGCCGGCTCCCCGGCGCCGGCCTCCGCCAGGCGGTAATTGAACTCGGTGACCGCCCGCCCGCCCAGCACGGAGGCGAAGCGCAAGAAGGCGCCCTGCACCTCGGGAATAGTCACCCCTAGAATCGCTTCACGCTGCTCGCCGATTTCGGCGCGCTCAGAAATGTAGCGCAGCTGGTGGAAGTTGAGGTTGGCGCCGGAGAGCACGCAGGCCAGCCGCTCCGAGCGCAGCCCCCGGTGGGCGGCATAGCGCTTGAGGCCGGCCAGGGCCAGGGCACCAGAAGGCTCGGAGATGGCGCGCAGGTCCTCGAAGAGGTCCTTGACGGCGGCGGAAACCTCGTCGGAGGAGACGGTCATGACGTCGTCCAGGAGTTCGGAGCACAGGCGGAAGGTCTCCTCCCCCACGCGCCGCACGGCTACGCCCTCAACGAAAAGCCCCACATGCTCCAGGGTCACCGGTCCCCCGGCGTCCAGGGCGGCGCGCAAGCAGGCGGATTCCTCGTGCTCGACGCCAATGACTTGCACCTCGGGCATGAGCTGCTTAATGAGGACGGCAATGCCGGCGGCCAGGCCGCCTCCGCCCACGGGGACGAAGACGCGGTCGAGACCCGTGTCCTGTTGGATGAGCTCCAGACCAATGGTGCCCTGGCCGGCGATGACCCAGGGGTCATCGAAGGGGGCGACATAGGTCAGGCCCTGGGCGTCGGCCAGACTAATAGCCTCGGCTTTGGCGGCGTCGAAGTTGTCCCCGCTGAGCAGCACCTGGGCGCCCAGGGCGCGCACGGCGTCGACCTTAATGCCGGGGGTGACGGTGGGCATGACAATGAGGGCCTTCATGCCCAGATGGGCGGCGGAACGCGCCACCCCCTGGGCGTGGTTGCCGGCGGAAGCGGTGATCACGCCACGGGCCCGCTCCTCCTCCCCCAGGGCGCGCATGCAGGAGTAGGCGCCGCGGATCTTGAAGGAATGAACCGGCTGAAGGTCCTCACGCTTGACCTCCACCGTGCAGCCCAGGCGCTCGGAGAGGGCGGGCATGCGCTGGAGCGGAGTGTGCTCGGCGACCTCGTAGACGGGAGCGCGCAGAATGGCGCGCAGGTAGTGGGCGGAGTCCCAGGGGGCGACGGCGGACTCATTCACGATCCCACCCTAGATGAGCGAGCCCCCGGGCCGCATACGCTCACGAGCGTGGCGCTGGCCCGCCACCCGGGTGCGATCGCTCGAACCGACGGCGTTCACAGGCTCGCCGCTCCTGCGGCGTTCACACGGCCGCCGCTCCTGCGGCGTTCTCGCGCCCTGGAGTGAGTGACGTCAAAGCCCTGCCCCGAGTCGCCCCGGCCCCGGCCGCCATCACCAACCACCACCGCCCTGACCCCCTCCACCCCAGCACCGACCCGCCCAACCCCGACGAGAAGCCTCATTGCACATTCTTTCTTCCCTCGAAGACTGAGGAGGCGCGGAATCCTGCGGATCTGCTCGGGGCTTGGGGGCCCGGGAATGGGATGAATGTGCGAATGGGTACGCCATTGCACATTCATCCTTGTCGAGCCGACCCTCTGCGACGAGGGATCGTTGAAATACCAACGATCCCCCACAGGTCGGCGCAAGAAGAATGTGCAACACCGCCAAGGACCGGGTCGAAGTAACCTCGGGTGGGGCCATGGGCCCCACCGCCGCCCGGCGCCAAGGGGTCCGGGGACCTCAGGGGGCGTGGCCGCCCGTTCAGCCCCACCGCCGCCCGGCGCGAAGGGGTCTGGGAGCGCGTCGTGCCGCGGGCCGTCCCTGGGGGCCGGCTCGTGATCGACGAGAACGAAAGCGCCCCAGCGGCCGTCCCGAGCGCCTCTTGGGGGCCGCCTCTCAGGACCGGCCCGAGCGCGAGGCGGCCACCGCCGTGACCGACAGCAGCACGAGAGCCCCGGCCGGCGTCGCCACCGCCCACGGAGCGCGCTCAATGTAGGGCAGCGCCTCGGCCAGGACGAGCCCCCACTCGGGGGTGGGCGCCTGGGCGCCGAGCCCCAAGAATCCCAGGCCGGCCAGGGCCAGGGCAATGCCGGGCAGGCGCAGGGCCGCGTGGCGCACCAGGGCCGGCAGGACCGCGGGGATGACGCGGGTCAGGGTGATGCGCACCCTCCCCTCCCCCAGGACGGGGGCCAGGACCACGTCGGGGCGCTGGCGGGTCTCCTCCACGAGGGAGGCGGCGTGGGCGGCCAGCGGCGCCCAACCCACGCAGGCCACCGCCAGCGCGGCTCCCCCGGCACTGGGCCCGGTGATGGCGGCGACTATGAGGCCGGCCAGTACTGGTGGGGCGGCATTGGCGACCTCCACGAACCCAGTGGAGGCGCGCGGCACCAGTCCGAGCAGCAGGGCGACGAGCAGGCAGACCGCGGTGACGGCCAGGGTGGAGGCGGCCGTGGACAGGGCGCCATGGGCGACGCGGGCCAGGACGTCGCGCCCCAGGGCGTCGGCGCCCAGGGGCAGGGAGAGACTGGGGCGCGCCAGGCGCTGGCCGACCACGGAGTAGGGGTCGCGGCTGAAGCCGGCCAGCACCATGCCCGCCAACGCCACGGCTCCGCCGGTGGCCACGAGCCTGGCCGCCCGGCCGCCCTTGCTCGTAGGGGCGGCCCCGCTCAGCGCCCCGGCGCCTATGGCACTGCCCAGCATGACCCTCCTGACCACCTGAGCGATGAGGCCGGCGGCCAGGGCCAGGGCCAGCAGGAGCAGAATGCCGGCCTGGAGGGCGGGAATGTCCTGGGCGGTGGCCGATCCCAGCAGTGCCCGCCCAATCCCGGGGATGGCGAAGACCTTCTCCACGGCCACCGCCCCACCGGTGAGCCCGACGACGACCAGGGCCAGCTGGCCGGTCAGGGGCGCCAGAGCCCGACGCAGGACGGCCGAGGCCAGGCGGGCGCCGCCAATCCCTGCCGTCATCCAGCTGGCAACCCACCGCTCGTGGAAGGCGGCGGTGATGGCATCGGAGACCAGGCCGCCCAGCAGTCCTCCCCCGGGCAGCCCCAGAGCCAGGGCCGGCAGGATGATCTGCTCCGGTCCGCCCCACCCGTAGGGCGGCAGGAGCCCCGCATAAACCGAGAGGACGAGCAGCAGGACGGGGGCCAGCAGGTACTCGGGCAGGGAGGTGAGCGCCGCCGACGTTGCCCCACCGCCTGCACGAGGCGCCCCGCGCAGGCCGTTTCTCAGGGCCGGCGCGCTCAGGATGACGGCGACGCCCAGGGCCACGGCCAGGGCTGCGGCCATGAGGGTCACGGATACGCCGAAGGCCTCCAGGGTGCCCGGCCCCACCGGTCCCCCGGAGATCCAGGAGGTGCCCAGGTCCCCGTGGAGGAGACCGGAGAGCCAGTGGCCAATGACGCCCGCCGGGCCGCCGCTCAGGCCCAGGCGCTCGCGGATGGCCTCCAGCACCTCGGGGGTGGCCTCCCGCTCGGCGGAGGTGGCCCGCAGGATGGTCAGGGCCGGGTCGCGCCCGGAGAGCCAGGGCAGGAGGGCGATCAACCCCACCAGCCCGACCACGGCGACTATCCGGGAGAGAGCGGGCATCAGTTGGTCCCCACGGCCGACCAGGCCCAGCAGGAGGGCGCGTCCAGGCGCGGGCCGCGAGCCGGCGGGGTTAACCGGATCGGTCGGCGCCGTGACAGGGCCGGTAGGGCCGGCCGCCGCCCGGGCCGGGCCGGCCGAGACCACAGCCGGCGTCACAGCCGGGCCGGTCGAGACCACAGCCGGGCCGGCCGGCGTCACAGCCGGGTCGGGCGACCCTGTGGCCGGCCGACCGACTGTGCGCGCTGCCTCCCCTTCCTGCGGAGCATGGCTCATGCTCAGGCCCCGACCTTGGTGGCGGCGGTAATGAGGGCCCGCTCACGGGGGTCGCGTTCAGCCCCGGTGACGGTGGCGGCCTCGCCCTGGAGGACGCGCTCGTGCAGCAGCGGCACGGCAGCACCTGAGGCCAGGATGAGCTGCTCGGCGGCCATGGTGGCCTGGCGCCGCTCCGCCCCGGCCTCCAGGGCCCCGGCGGCGGCCAGGGCGTCGTCTACGGCGGTGTCCTTCAGGAAGGACAGGGAGAAAGAACCGGTGGAGGAGAAGTCGGAGACCATATAGGCCACCGGGTCCCCGGAGTCCAGGACGGTGGCGCGCGACAACAGGAAGGCGTCGAAGCTGCCGGCCAGGGCGTCGGCCTCAATCTGGGCGTACTCGCGCACGTCCTGAGTAACGGTGAAGCCGGCCGCCTGGAGCTGCTGGGCGAGGAGCACAACAATCTCGGCCAACTCGGGGCGATCGGTGTAGGAGCCCAGCGTCACAGTGGTGCCCGCCGGAACACTCCCGGTGGTGGTGGCGCCGGGCACCGAACCGCTGGCGGCAACCCCGTCGGCCCCGGCGTAGGGCTCCTGGCCCCAGGCCCGCAGCTCACCGGCCCAGGGCAGGGCGGGGCCCAGCAGCCCGGCGGCGACGTCGGCGTGCCCCTCGTAGACGGTCTCCACCAGGGCTTGGGGGTCGACGGCGTTGCGGGCGGCGGCGCGCACCGCGGGATCAGCGAAGGCGCCCTTAGAGGTATTGAGGTAGAGGGTGGCGGTGCGTGGCATGGGCACCTCGTGGAGGAGGGCGGCGTCGAGGGTGGCGACCTGGGAGACGGGGACGGCCTCGACAATGTCGGCGGTGCCGGTGCGCAGGGCGGCGCCGCGGGCGGTGCCGTCGGGCACGAAGGTGACGTCAATGCCGGGGGCCATCGCCTTGTCCCCCCAGTAGTCGTCGTAGCGCTCCAAGGTGGCGGCGGCGGTGCCGTCGACCGCGGTCAGCTTGAAGGGGCCGGTGCCGTAGCCCACGGGGTTCACGGCACCATTGGCGTCCTGCGGGTAGGCGGCGGGGGCGAGGATGGTCAGTTGGGGGCTGGACAGGCGCTGAGGGACCAGGGGGTCGGGGGTGCCGGTCGTAATAACGACGCTCTCACCCTCGGCACTGGCCTTGAGCTCGACCCCGTCGAGGATGCGTGGAGGTGTGGAGTAGCCGGCGGCGAAGGTCAAGGCGTCGGCGACGCTCTGGGCGCTCAGGGCGGTGCCGTCGTGGAAGGTAACGCCGGGGCGGATGGTGAAGCGCCAGGTGAGCTCGTCCACACGCTCCCATTCGGTGGCCAGCGCCGCCAAGGCGTTGCCCTCAGCATCGAGGGTGACCAGGGTCTCGCCGCACGACCAGCGAGACAGCTTGAAGGCGTCGTCGGACAGGGGATTCAGGCCCGAGCGGGGCGGCTGGAGCATGGCCAGGCGAATGCGCCCGTCGGTGCTGGTTGAGCCCTTCCCGCCGGCGCAGGCGGCGACGGCGGCGACGGAGCCAACACCCAGCAGGGCGAGAAGCTGCCGTCGAGTGGGGGTCAAGGGGGTCATGTGGATTCCTTCCTTACAGGGTGGCGCCACGGGTGCGCCTGGGGCCGGGGGCTCCCGGCGGGCTCGGGGCGGGGCGGATGTGGGGTGGCGAGAGGGGCGCGGGTTAGGCGGGGGCGGGCATGTGGGGGACGGCGTCGCGCAGGGCCCGTGCAGCCGGGTGGGTGGGGGCCTCCAGGAGCATGCCGGTGGGGGCGTCCTCAACTACGACGCCCTGATCCATCACCAGGCAGCGCTCGCAGACGCGGGCAACGGCGGCCAGGTCGTGGGAGACAAGGACAATGCCGGGCCGGTCGGCGCCGTGGAGGGCTTCGGCGGTCACCAGGAGGTCGAGGACCTGGCGTCGCAGGGAGGGGTCGAGGCCGGAGACGGGCTCGTCCAGGAGTAAGAAGCGCGGGCGGGGGGCCAGTGCCCGCGCCAGGGCCACGCGCTGGGCTTGGCCACCGGAGATCTCGTGGGGGCGACGGGACCACAGGTCGCGGGGCAGTTCCAGGGACTCCAGGATGTCGGCCGCCATGGCCTCGTGATCCTCCCTGGCTCCGGCCACGCCCAGGGTGGCCAGGGGGCGGGCGACCTGGGCCAGGACGGGGCGGCGCGGGTCGAGGCTGGCGGCGGGATCCTGGGGGACGTACTGAACGGCGCGGCGGTAAGGGCGCAGCGCTCGAGTGCCGGCTCGGCGCACGGGGGCGCCGTCCAGGGCGATCTCACCGGTGTCGGCGGGCCCGGGTCGATCCAGCAGGGTCAGGGCGCGCAAGAGCGTGGTCTTGCCGCAGCCTGAGCGCCCCAGGATCGCCAGGGACTCCCCGATAGTGACGCGCAGGTCAACGCCGTGCAGGACGCGGCGCCAGGCCCGACCCTCGAGGTGGGAGCGGGACAGGCCCCGCACCTGGAGGGTGGAGGGGCCCCGGCTCATGCGGCGGCCTTCATGGCGGCCCGGGCCCCGGCCAGGGTCTCCTCGCGGGCGGCCCGGCACATGGCCCGGGTGACAGGGTGCTGGGGAGCACTCAGGACGACGGCGGCCGGACCGGTCTCGATGACGCGCCCGGCGCTGAGGACAACCACCTGCTCGCAGGTGGCGGCGGCGGGCAGGTCGTGGGTGATGAGCAGGAGGGCGGGGGCGTGGGGGATGGCGGTCAGGTCCGTCAGCAGGGCCAGGATCTCCGCGCGGGCGACCACATCCAGAGCGGTGGTCGGCTCGTCGGCGATGAGCAGGGCGGGGCGGCAGGCCAGGGCCAGGGCCAGGGCGGCGCGCTGGCGCTGACCCCCGGACAGGCGGCCGGGGACGCGCCCGTGCAGGGAATCGGAGTCCAGGCCGACGGCGAAGAGCAGGTCGGTGGCGCGCACCCGGGCCTCCCGGGGGTCGTCCCCGCTGGCCCGTGCGGCGGCCCTGACCTGCCGATCAATGGGGATCAGGGGGTGGAGGGCGGTGGCGCTGTCCTGGGCGACCAGGGCAATGCGAGTGTCACCTGGACGCTGGGGGGCGGGCAGGGGCAGAAGGTCGCGTCCCGGCACGCTGGAGACGGTCAGGCTCCCGGTCACGCTCAGGTCTGGCGGCAGGATGCCGGCCAGGGCCTTGCAGGTCAGGGACTTCCCGGCCCCGCTGGCGCCCACCAGAGCGGTGCGGCTGGCGGGCTCCACAATGAGGTTGACATCGTCGACAAGGACGTGCCCGGCGCTGACCACCCGCAAGGAATCGAGAACGATTGTCATGTACGCACTGTAACGGGGGCGCGGGCCCGCCTCCAACTCCTCCTCCCGTGCACCTCCCCCTGTGTCGTCCCGCATCCTTCCCGCGTTCGGCCCGCACCGGACTCGGCGCTTACCGCCGAACTTGTAGGCGAGGCCGTCGGGCTCCGCGACGGGTGTCGGGTTCGACATGGAGACGGAGTGTGTGCAGGGGCGGCGGGTCGTGGGAGAGAACGGTGGGAGAGAACGCACAGGGCCACAGGACACGGACGGCCAGGGCCGCGATCGACGGCGAGAAGACAGCCCACCACCGTGCAGGCGGCGTGGCCCGCGCGACCCGCGGGTGAGGGCGGTGCGTAAGGCCACAGTCCACGGCGGGGTCGCGAATTTGGGAAACCAGTAAGATGCCCGGGTCATTCTGGCGCCCTCACGGGCGCCTCGTACCGATTGGTCTTACTGACCGCATATTCGAGAGACTCTATGAAACCGCATATCGTTGCTCCGTTGTTCTATACGGCCGCCATGGGCGCGATCTTCGCCTATCTGTACCATGTCCGGGGCGCCGGCTATGGAAGTGCGGAGTTCATCCAGGGCGCCGTATTAGGAGTGGCATTGTCGGCAGCAGCCAGCGCTGCGTACTGCCGGTCACAGCGCCCGACCCTGCCAGACGCGGCCCCTTCGGGCTGGCGGATCATGCTGCTGCCCATGGTTCCCTCAGGAGCGATGACGCTCTACGCCCTGGCCACGCGGGCCCAGGCCAGTTGGGCCTTTGTCGCACCGCTCCTGCTGGCCATCGCCGTCGGCCTGGGTGAGGAGCTGATCTACCGCAAGGTCGTGCTTTCATCTCTTCTGCGAACCACCTCGCCCAGGCGCGCCATCGTGGTCAGCGCAGCAATCTTCTCCGTGCTTCACGCCGTCAATGTTCTGGGCGGGCAGACGGCCGTTGCTACCTCCCGGCAGCTCATGTCGACCTTCGTGGCCGGTTTGGCCTATGCCGTGATGTACCTCTACACCCGGCGCATCGCCTGGCTCATCGTGGCGCACGCCATGTGGGACTACATCGGGCTCTCCGGTGCCATCACCCCGGGTTCGCCGCTGGCGTCGCTGGCGCTGGTGGTGCCGCTCCTGGAGGTGATCGCCACGGTGGTGATCCTACGCCGGCACAGGGAACTCATGTCCGCTGAGGCGCCCGTATGAGCTGAATCATGCTGAGTCGCGGCGGCCCGGTGCCGCAGCCTCCGGCCCGAGTTTTGACATTTCAGTGCCCGTCTCGGGTGTCAGGTCTCGGGGTCGAGGTTGAGAGTGTTGAGGATGACCTGGGCTTGGGGCGTGAGTGGGTGGCCAGCGGTGATCGTCTGGCCGGCCAGGTGGATCCGGGCGGGAGGTGATGGGCCCGGGCATGTTCGGCGGGACGGCCCGACGGCGACCAGGGCCGGGCCCAGTTGCGTTGACGGGCGTCCGGACGACGGTGCTACGCCACGCTCTACCCACAGTGGCCCCAGGCGACTCAGGCCGCACACAGAGAGGAAGACATCCACGGCGGTGACCAGGACCATGTCCAGGTGGCGCCGACCATGACCCCACATCGTGCACTGGGACTTGATCCGCCCATGCCACCTGATCGCGCCGCTCCGATCACGGGCAACCCCGTGCGAGAGTCCAGCCCATGTTACCGGCGCACCTTGGGTACCGCCCTTGGGGGACACTGCCAAGGGCCGCTAATCCAGCCCGGTGAGCATCTTCCAGTTTCTTGTCCTGGAGCAGCGACTTGTAAAGACTGTGGCAGTATCGCGAGACATCGAGGTCACTGACCTCCCCGGGCCAGCTGTCAAGGTGCGCGGCGATCGAGGTTGAGTTGCACCCGGCGAGAACGAGGAGACCGGGCGCAGGTTTTGTTGCGAGCATGGCGGCCAGATTGGATATTTCGACCTGAACGGGTTTCGAGGAATCACAGGAGTCCGCCAGCTCCACCGCGCTGCCGGTCGAGTGAAAGGCAAGGTGAAGGATCGAGGATCGACGATGTGGATACGCTTCGTCCGCCGTAATATTAGGGCACGCCTCGGCCTCCCTTTTCGCGATACGGAAGAGTTCACGGATCCGAGTGGCTCCGGAATTGAAATTATTCCCGTTGCTGTCGCTTCCTGTCATAATAAGAATAGCGGTCGGCGACCCCCGCCCCGAACGAGAGCGTTGAGGTATGAGCTCCGAGTCACGCATGGGCTCGATACCCACGAACGTCGAGGCAGCCCGGTTATCGAGAGACAGACATTTCTTCGCCTCGAACTTGGCGATAAAGCTTACAGACCGTCTTGACAGCTGCAGCTCGCCGGGGAGGTGACGACGCAGGAGGACAGGGTCGGCGTAAACCTGCGGCGGCGGATAAATCGGCGCTTCAGGCGCGCACCACGCAAGGATCTCGTCACGGTCGACGTCACAGAGTATCTCGAGCTCATCGAGAGGCACTCCTTGTTCGAGCTTGTCCTTGATCCACGCGCGGCGCGCTTTCCTGGCTGATCGGCGTTCCGCCTCGGTGCCGCGGCGGCAGCGTTCATTGAGATCCCTGAGGAACGTGACGTCCGCGACGGTTAATTTCATGATGAGGACGCACGCGAGGAATCATTGAGGACGTCAAGCAGATCCGAGAAACCTGACGGACAGTCCCCATGGAGAAGAGCCTGGGACAGCAGGAGACGGAGCTGCTCGATGTGGAATGACGATACCGACTCGCGCGCACCTCGGAGCCGAACCTCTGCTTTCCCGGTTTCTCCGGCCGCAGCCGCACGCAGGACCTCAGCGAGGACGCCAAGCGACGCCTGGTCAGCCAGTGAGGGGTTCAGAACCAGGGCAGCGAGGATCGCCCGCCACTTCCCCCGTCCCAGAAGATCCGCGAGGGCATCGTCAGCATCGTCAGCACTCGTGACCGCGTAGGCGATCTCCGGATCGGACAATCGAGCCAGGTCAAGTAACGCCGTGAGCACGGCGGCCTCGTCGGCGGAGGTGAGATTCGCCAGAGCCTGTGGAACAAGGTCTGCAAGCCTGGAATCGGTCAGCAGCGTGGGGTGGTTACGCAGGTACTGGCCTCCACGACCTCGCCTGTGTTCGGCGAGCCAGTCTTTGGTCAATGTTATGGCGAGGTCCTGATTTCTCAGCAGCGAAGCGATCTCGTCAATACCATGGCTCTTGATCTGGGTGACATACTGATGAAGCACGCTAATCGGTGGCACATCGATAAAGAGATCAGTAAGCGCGTCTAGCGTCTCGCAGTCGGAGGGGGTGGGAGAGTTCCATTCTGATTCCAGGTAGGTCGCCTGCTCGGCTGGGCTGTCACAGTTAAGCCACGTCTCCAGACGTTGCCTGAGGGACTTGTCGACAATAACAGTTGCCCAGACGGGAAGGTCCTCATTCGTGAGACCGTGTTCCCGAAGGGCCGCCGCGATCTCACGCCGGCACGGTCCAAGAAATTGAGGGTCGTCGTCCTTATTGGCTTCCTGGGCGGCAGCTACCACATCTTCGGCCCCTTCGGATCCGCGCCAGCGTGCCCGCGCCAGCAGGAGATAAGCTCGGGCAGCCGACGACAAGTACTCTGTGTTCGTGACGAAAACTCCCAACGCCTCACCCCGACGCCCAGCCTCAGACAGGAAGGCGGCGAGGTTGCTCAGGGACATAGCGAGGTCGGGGGTGTAGGCGGCCGCATTGGCCTCAGCAAGGTCCCGGTAGAGCCTGGCGGCCTCCTGAGCGGTCTGGAGCGCCTCACCCCGACGCCCAGCCTCAGACAGGCGGACGGCGAGATTATTTAATGCTTGGGCGCGTTGCGCAGGTTCATCTCCTGCCAAGGTCTCCAGTCGCTGCGCCACTGCCACGCCCAGGTCTCTCAGCCAGCTGTGGCCCAGGGGAATGGCTTCATGGATCTCTGCCAGAGGTAGGTCGGCTCCGCTAGTGACGAGTTCCTCCAGGGCCTGCGCGAAAGACCCTCCCTGAGCCAGGGAAACGTGCAGAGCTACGTGCCACAGATGAGGGCGTGCGGCCAGGGCTCGCCTGGCCAGGCTCAGTGCTCGTTCCTGGTCGAGGTCCGCAGCCCGGGTAATGACGGCGCAGCACCGCTCCGCCTGCTCCCCCAGTGCCAGCGCCCGAGCAACCACCAAGTCATCAGCCTCGGGATCCTCAAGACCCGGCACCGTCAACGGATCCTGAGGCAGCACCTCATCAAGCAGCTCTGGTGCCTTTCTGCAGACCTGGAGGACCAGGTGCTCCGCCACCGGATCCGGCTGGAGGGCCACACCGCCATCCCCAGCACCGCGCAGCAGCGTCTCCTCCAGGAGCTCGGCGTAGCGGCTCCGTAGGAGGTGCTCGTTGCTCCACTCCGGCAGCCGGGAGAGAACCTCGTCGACCGCCTCGGCGTCGGGGGCCGGAGCCAGCATGGTCAGGACAGCCGCCGCCCGACGATGATGAACCTTACTGATAATCGTGAGACCCGAGTCCCGTGCCTCCTCACGCCACCGCCCGAACTCCACCTCCAACACCCTGTCATACAGGTTGTCCCGTGTTGGTGGCAGTTTCTCGACGTCGATCTTCTCTGTATCATCCTCCTGCTTCGGCAACGCCGTCAGCCAGGCCTGAAGCACAATGTCCAGGGTGGTTCTCCCCTCTCGCTCCGGAGAGGGCAGGTCCGCGGGCACGGATGAGCCCATGGCCTTGGCGAAGGCATGGGCAGCCCGGCGGTACAGGAGCCCCGGAACATCCGGAACATCCGGATCATCAAGACGCTGCTCAAGCCTCATGGGCAGCACCACCCCCAGGCGGACCCCGTCCTCCTCCATGTTCTCCTGGAACTGCTCCCACCACACGTCCGCGCCGCGGGAGGTGAGGACGAGCCGCGTCGGGGAACGGCGCGCGGCCAGGGCACGCAGCAGGCGCCGCAGCTGCTCCTGGCGAGACTCCTCAGCATAGTCCACCACAATGAGCAGCTCGGTGGTCAGCTTGCTGAACTCGGCCAGATCGGCGTCGGACAGGTCTGCCCGTGCAGGCAGGAAACCCGCGCACCAGCCCAGAGTGCTCAGGTTGTGACACAGCTCGGCCGCGAGCCTCGTCTTACCGCATCCTCCCGCGCCCGTCACCAGGGCCACCGCCAGATCGGTGCCTGCGTTATCGGAATCCTCGGTCGTGCCACCGGTGGCACAGGCCCAGTCACGCAGCTGGTTCAGCTCTCGACGGGAGCAGAAGGGAACCACCCCGCTGCGTGTGCGGAGCAGCTGCAACGGCGTCGCCCCCTCGGCCAGGGGGAGGTATCCGGGCAGCAGAATCCCGGAAGGGTCCCTGACCTCGGGTGCAGAGGCGTCATCGAGCATCGTGGTGGCCCGCAGGCCCCCGACGTCCACGCACACGTCCCACTGCCAGGTCCGCAGGTACTCGGTGCCCTTGGCCAGAGCCTTTGCCCAGTCGCCCGGAGACCCACCGGGCGGAGTCGTCGCCTGCTGCACGTCAATCGCCAGCCAGGATCCGGCTCTGCCGGGCGCAGGCACAGTAATGATCGGGAACCCGTCGTCAAGGAAGGGCTCGCGCGTAAAACCCTCCTCCAGCCGGATCGGGCAGCCCACGCTCCAGGAGGCCTTCACAGGCACCAGGACGATCGCGTGCCGTTGCCGATGCTCCTGCTCGCCCCGCTTAAGAGTGAGGATCATGGGGTACACGCCCGCATCGAGGGCGGCACAGCAGAAGGTGACGCACATGTCCAGGCAGGTGGCCAGCCGCCAGGACAGCACCTCGTTCAGGGGGCGCACGTCCTGCGCCCCACGCTCGGAGTCCGCCGGCTCGCGCACGTAGCGGATGCCCAGCAGGGTCAGCTGCTCTATGATCCGCTCGCACTTGAGAGAAACACTGTCCGAGTCCGGCCCGGGCATCTGCCGACCGTCCGCCGCGGACAGGAGACGGTGCACCCAGCCGGCGTGCACCATGCGCGCCAGGTGGGTCGGATGCCGCTTGGCGTCCCACCTTACTCGCTCGGGCACGGCACAACCCCCACCCGGACGGTCTCCTCCAGGTCCAGCCCTCCGGACACGCCCGCGGCCGTGGCCCTCAAACGGTGGACCCCGGCCTTCAATGGCGGGGTCTGCGCCACCCAGGCCTCGCCGTCGGTCTCGACGGAAACCTCGCCCGTTGAGGTGAGGAAGACCCGGAGATCGCTGGCACCCAGCGCCTCGCCGGAGGCGTCCTCAATGGCGATGCGCACCGTCTGCGGCTGCCCCGCCGGGACCACATCATCGAGGTCGATGCTCAAGTAGGCCTCAGGGCGGTCTGCGTCACCCCGAATGGCAGCGGGCAGCGGCTCCATGCCATAACCGGCGACGTGCCCGTCTACGGCACCCTCCTCCATGAGCTCGCTGTGCTTACTCTTCAATCGGTGCCAGGAGTCCGGCCTCCCCTCCAGGAAATCTGGGATCACGGAGATCATCGGCACCGTACCGTCACCGCCGCGGCGACTCGCGCCGAGCCCAGGCAGGTCCGCCTTCTTGGTCCTCAGGCGGTTACCGGTCAGAACGGCTCGGCACAAGGTGGGAATGCCCTGCGTGTAGTAGATGTTGAAGGGGTTCCCGCTCGTGCTGGCCGCCTTGGCCTCCAGCTCCTGGTGCAGAGCACAGTTCGCCTGGTAGGCCGCCTCGGCCCGGGCCTGGAAGCCGGGCACGGCCTGGGCCACCTGGTAGGGATAGAGTTGGCCCGTCCCGTCCTCGACCGCCTTCCAATGGGGCAGCAGGTCGAAGACCGAGTCCCACCCCCGCAGCACGCGGTTGAAGGAGCCGGGCAGGGGTAGGCCGCGCGCGCTCGCTCCATTGACCAGGACCTCGAGGGCCTTCGTGGCCCCCCGGTAGGGCGTGCCTAGGGTCATGATCTCCCTGACCTCGATCCCGTCACTGAGATTGGCCCACCACGACGCCGCCACGAGCCCACCCATGGAATGAGCCACGAGGACGACCGGCCGTCCCTGGGCGCGCCGACGGATCTCCCGGTCCAGGACCTCGGCATTGTGCGCCACGGAGCGGCGGAAGTCGTAGGGGAAGGCCACCAGGGATGCGTCGGGCCGCACTGGCTGAGGATCGTGCGGACGCGCCGTGGCCACCTCCGCCTGACTCAGGCCAAGCACCTGGGTCAGACGATCCATGATCCTGTCGTAGCCGGTGATGAGGAGAGGGTGGCAGACGCCGAAGGTGGGGATGAGTCCCACCGGGTGCAGGGAGCGGGCCATGTCCAGTTCGTCCGGATTCAGGCAGCACGTCAGAGCAGTCGGGGCATCCACTGTGTAGACGGTGTTGCCGTCGTCGTCGGCCAAGATACTTCCGCCGATACCAGGAATAACAACGATCAGGGGATCCATGGCAACCTCTCTGGTCAGGACCTACCATTGAATTGGCAGCCTAACAGCGCCCCAGCCCGCCTGTACGGCAGGTCATATGACAGGTTCTGGTACCAGCAGGTCCTCTCAGACACCCAAGGCAAGGTTGAGGGCAACCACCACCACGGCTGGCACAACGCACGGGACGGGCCTAGGCCTCCCTCGTACGGCCGCGCGCGATCGTCGTGCCAACCGGACACCGCTATATCTCGCCTGGCGTCCTCACCCAGCTGGAGCGGGCCGGTCTCAGCATTCCGAGAGTGTGGAAGTAGGCAGATGATGAAGACCAATACGCACAGCTATGAGGTGATCGCCCACCGCGAGGTCTATCCTGAAGGAACCTGGTGGGTGTTCTCCATTCCCGCCCTGGACGCAGTTGGACAGGCCACTCGGCTCGCTGACGTCGCGGCCGAGGCTCGCGGCATCATCTCAGCCTGGAACGAGAGCGAGCCGGCCCCGCACGACGTGCGCGTGACCGTGCGCCTCGACGGTGAAGCGGGGGCTCGTGCCGTCCAGGATGCGCGGCGGCGTGGTGTAGGAGGCGGCGCAGGTCGGGGACTTGCCGGCACCTGAGGCGCCGACGAGGGCGGTGGAGGCGCCCGGGCGAGCTCGAGGTCGACGCCGTCAACGAGGGTGGTGTCGCGGGGGAGTACGCGCAGGCCAGCAAGCATGGCGCTCACCCGCGGCACCCCAGACATCGATGAGAATCGAATTCAACTCACATGGGCCGACCATGCGACTACCTTATGCTCAGCGCCAGGTGTGACGATGTTATGATCGTCGAGAGCGGGGGGGGGTAGACCGTGGCGCAGATGGAAGTGCGCGGCGAGGTGACGTCGCCGCAGACCCTGGGACGCCTGCTGTGCCAGGCCCGCATGTCCACCGGAATGAGCCAGCGCGAGCTCGCCGAGCGGCTGGGCATCTCCCAGCGCTACGTGTGGGAGATGGAGGCCGGCAAGCCGTCCCTGTACACCGACCGACTCTTCGCCTTCATGCGCGCCACCGACATGCGCCTGACCGCCACCCTGACCATTGATGACAGGCTCTTCGATGAGTGACCTGCGCGTTGAGCTGGACGGAACCCTGGTCGGCACACTCCGGGGCGAGTGGCGCACCTTCGACTTTTATGCAGCGCGCGAGGGTATCGAGCGATTCGGCCTGGAGTCGACGGCACTGTCCGTGGACATCCCCCTGACACTGGCGCCCCGTCGTTCTGGGCGAGCGCGGCGCCAGGCATGGTTCGCCGGGCTCCTGCCCGAAGGGCGCATGCTCAGCCGGCTCGCCGCCGAGGCGAACCTTCCGGTTCACGACACCATTGGCCTCCTGCGGCGCTATGGGAGGGACTTGGCCGGTGCACTGCAGATCTGGGACCCCGAGGCCCCCGGCGAGCCTCGCACGCCCCGCCTTCAGCCGCTGTCCGCACACGGAGTGGCCAACCTGCTGCGCACCGTCCAGGACTCCCCGCTGGGCAACGCTGACGTGCACGGCAGAACGTCCTTGGGCGGCGTTCAGGACAAGATCGTCCTGACGCTCCAGGACGAGCTCTGGCACCGGGCCCTGGACGGCTACCCATCGACCCATCTGCTCAAGCCAGGCTCCTCACTACTGCCCACGCTGATCGGCGACGAGGCCTACGGCTCCTTGATCGCCCGGCACTTGGGGCTGGCCGAGCACCGAACATGGATCGAGTCGTTCGCGGACGTCGACGCCCTGGTCATCGAGCGCTACGACCGCACGCAGGGCACCCCGCCTGGGCGCGTCCACCAGGAGGACCTCAGCCAGGTGCTGGGGGTTGTGGGCGACCAGAAGTACCAGCGCATTGGCGGGTGCGTCTCTTGCGCCCGGGTGGCGCAGGCACTGGCGGCCCGCCTGCCGGACGCCGAGGAGTCGCTGAGATGGCTGACTCGCATGGTGACCCTGTCGGTCGCCGTGGGGAACCTGGACATGCACACCAAGAACCTCTCAATCCTCCACCCCTCAGGTCGCCAGCCGCGACCTGCCCCGGCGTATGACATTGTGCCCATGGCGCACCGGGCGGGCGACGGAGAGATGGCGCTGGCCGTGGCCGGCGAGTACCGCCACGCGGCACTCACATGCGAGCACCTGGTCGCCGAGGCGGAATCCTGGGGCCTAGGCACCAACGACGCGCAAGGTCTTGTCACCGGGACCGTTGAGTCGATCCGGGACTATGTCCGCACACACGACGCCCCACCACCCGCAGATCCGCACTTGCCCCACATCATCACCACATTCTGCGACCACCTCCTGGCAGGCCAGGAGGTCGGGAGCGTGCAGGACTGAGGCTGCGACCAAGGACGACCAGCCGCGAGCGCAGCCTTCGCATGACCTCCGGACCGTGATTGCGCCGCCAGCAGGGTCCGCATCGCGCCACCGACAGGTCCGCATTGCGCCGCTGGTAGGGTCGATTCGTGACTCTGCTCGAGATGGCGCGAATCCAAGGCGGCGAGCTCGTGATGCGCGACGCCCGAACATCCTCGACGCGGACCGTGGCGGTGGAGCCGTTCAGCCTCTCGACAACGCCTGTGACAGTGGCGCAGTTCTCCCAGATCCAGATCAGTCACGCCGTCGGCGACCCGGGCTCCGCCCCGGTGTGCCCGGTGTCGTGGATCGACGCGGTCCGCTGGTGCAACACCGCGTCCATCGCTCAGGGCCTCGAACCCGCCTACCGGATCAACGACGCGACCACGTCCTGGGACGTAGGTTCCGATGGGTACCGGCTCCCCACGGAGGCTGAGTGGGAGTGGGCCTGCCGCGCGGGGACGACGGGCCCTCGTTACGGCGAGGTCGGGGACATCGCCTGGACGGAGACGGACGGACTCGACGGCCCTGCGCCCGTGGCGACCAAGCGACCCAACGCGTTCGGACTGTACGACATGTTGGGGAACGTATGGGAGTGGTGCTGGGACTACGCCGATCCCGCGCGATACGCGGACTACCGATCCCTTCGAGGCGGTGGGTGGGCGGACAAGCCGTGGAGCTGCCGCGCTTCCGTGCGACGCGGGAGCATGCCCACGGCCCGGTTGGACGATGTCGGGTTCCGCGTCGCCCGGGGCGCCGTAGAGTCGTCAGGCGGTGACGAGGTCCAGGGGTGGTCCCACCAGCGAGACGTCTCGAGGGCGAGTATCACCGGTCCCATCCCCTTCGGCTGGACACCGCTTCGCGAGATCACCTAGAGCGGGGGCCTTGGGGCATTGGCGCCATCTCAGTGCGAGTGGCGCCGCTCACTCCGAACGGCAGCGCTGAAGCCGCGCCTCACATGCCGAGCTTGGACAGGTCGCGCACGGCGCCCAGGTCCGCGCTCGTGGCGAGCATGGCGTAGGCGCGAAGCGCTGCCGAGACCCTCCGGGGCCGCTCGATGTGCGGCGTCCACGCCGCCTGACCACGGGCCTCCTCAGCAGCGCGGCGCGAGGCGATCTCGTCGTCGGACAGGCGCACCGAGATGGAGCGGGCCGGGATATCGATGTCGATAACGTCCCCCGTGCGCACCAGACCAATGAGCCCGCCCGCGGCCGCCTCCGGGGAGGCGTGCCCGATGCTCAGCCCCGAGGTGCCCCCGGAGAAGCGCCCGTCGGTCAGCAGCGCGCACTCCTTGCCCAGGTGCATGGACTTAATGTAGGTGGTCGGGTACAGCATCTCCTGCATGCCGGGCCCCCCGCGCGGGCCCTCATGGCTGATGACGACGACATCGCCGGCCTTCACCTTCCCCCCGAGGATCCCCTCGACAGCCGCATCCTGCGATTCGAAGACCACCGCTGGCCCGGAGAAGGTCAGGATGGAAGCATCCACACCCGCGGTCTTGACAATGCAGCCCTTGGTGGCAATGTTGCCGAAGAGCACCGCCAGGCCGCCGTCGGCCGAGTAGGCGTGCTCCAGGTCGCGGATGGCGCCGGTGGCGCGGTCGGTGTCCAGGGCCTCCCAGCGGGAGGACTGGGAGAACATCTCGGTGGTGCGCACCCCGGCGGGGGCGGCCAGGTAGCCGGTGCGGACCTCCTGGCTCACTGCGGAGCCGGGGACGCCGTCGGGGCCAGGGCGGACGACGTCGTAGGCGGCGAGCTCGTCGGCCAGCGTCCCGCGCAGGACGGTGCGGGTGGAGGTGTGGAGGAGGCCGGCACGGTCGAGCTCGCCCAGGATGCCCATAATGCCGCCGGCGCGGTGGACGTCCTCGACGTGGACGAGGTTGGTGGAGGGGGCCACCTTGCACAGGTGCGGAACCTTCCGGGAGAGCCGGTCGATGTCCGCCATGCGGAAGTCCACCTCGCCCTCCTGCGCGGCGGCCAGCAGGTGCAGCACGGTGTTGGTGGACCCACCCATGGCGATGTCCAGGCACATGGCGTTCTCGAAGGCCGCCTTGGTGGCGATGGAGCGGGGCAGGACGGACTCGTCGTCCTCCTCGTAGTAGGCCCTGGCCAGGTCCACAATCCGGCGCCCGGCCTCCTCGAAGAGGGCGCGGCGGTCGGCGTGGGTGGCCAGCAGGGTGCCGTTCATGGGCAGGGCCAGGCCCAGGGCCTCGGTGAGGCAGTTCATGGAGTTGGCGGTGAACATCCCCGAGCACGACCCGCAGGTGGGGCAGGCCAGGCGCTCAATGGCGGAGATCGTCTCGTCGTTGACGGTGGGGTCGGCGGCGTCCATCATGGCGTCGATGAGGTCGAGCTTGCGGGGCGCGCCATCGGCAGCCACCATCTTGCCCGACTCCATGGGACCCCCGGAGATGAAGATCGCCGGAATATTGAGCCGCAAAGCGGCCATGAGCATGCCGGGGGTGATTTTGTCGCAGTTGGAGATGCACACCAGGGCGTCGGCGCAGTGGGCGGAGACCATGTACTCCACGGAGTCGGCAATGAGGTCACGGCTGGGCAGGGAGTAGAGCATGCCGTCGTGGCCCATCGCAATGCCGTCGTCCACCGCAATGGTGTTGAACTCCTTGGCAATACCGCCGGCGGCCTCGATCTGCGCGGCGACGAGCCGGCCGACATCGCGCAGGCCCACGTGCCCGGGAACGAACTGGGTGAAAGAGTTCGCAATCGCAATAATGGGCTTACCGAAATCGGAGTCCTTCACCCCGGTGGCCCTCCACAGGGCGCGAGCTCCCGCCATATTGCGGCCGGAGGTGGAGGTGGCGCTGCGGTAGCGAGGCATGGGGTCTCCCGAGAGGCGAGATGACGGACTGTCGTCAGCCTACCCGCAGGCCCCGACGTCCGACGGCGAAGGCCCAGTCGCCGGACGTTCCCCGGCCCCGGCGCACGGTAGCGCCCACACAGGCCAGTCGAGGCGTCGGCCGCAGCGCCCTGGGCCCGGCGCACGGTAGTGGCCCTCCGGCGCGGCGGGCCACCGCATATCTAGCGGCGGGCCGACGACGCCGGCCCGGTCAACAGCACCAGAGCGCTAATCCCCCTGAGGCGCAGGCGGCGCCGTGCGTCACATCACACCCAGGATCTCGGTGACGAACACGAGCGTGTCCCCGCCCTTAATGCCGGCTTGGGGGACGCCGCGCGCGCCGTAGCCCAAGGACGCGGGGATGGACAGCAGCACGCGCGAGCCCACCCGCTGGCCGACCAGGCCGTCATCCCACCCGCGAATGACCATGCCGACACCGATCTGGAAGTCGAGCGGGGCCCCGCGATCATAAGAGTTGTCGAAGACCTGGCCGTCCCAGACCTGACCAAGGTAGTGGCACACAATCTGGTCGCCGGCCTCGACGACCTGACCATCGCCGGGATCGAGCACCTGGACCTGAAGCCCCTCGGGGGCCGGAGCACCGGAGAAGGTGAGGACAGGCTTGGTGCCCTTGGCACCCTCAACAGTGGGCATATTCGTGTTGATCATGGGCACCAGCCTACGCGACGGGCTGCGAGCAGGAGCCGAAGGGCCGCCAGGGCCCCACTGGTAGCACGTACGACAGGGCCGGCCGGACTCATGCCCGGCCGGCCCTGCATCCCCGTGAAGGGGCGGGACGCTGGGAGGATCAGTTGTCGTAGAAAATGGCCAGAATCCGCAGGATCTCGACGTACAGCCACACGAGTGTGACGACGAGCCCGAAGGCCCCGGCCCAGGCGTAGCGGGTGGGCAGGCCGGCCTCGACGCCCCGCTGGATGGACTCGAAGTCCGCGGCCAGGCTGAAGGCCGCCATGACGACGGCGAGCAGGCCGATGATGATGCCGATCGGGATGCCCGCGATCTCTATGGAGCGCAGGCCGAAGGAGCCACCGGTGTCGGAGAGCAGCATGACGCCGAAGTTGAGCAGGCAGAAGACGAGGTAGCCGCCCATGGCCAGCAGGAGGATCTTCTGGGCCTTGCCGGACAGGCGGAAGCCGCCGATCTTGTAGGCGCCGAGCATGACTGCGAACACCGCCACGGAGGCCAGCACGGCCTGGATGACGATCCCGGGGAAGCGCGCCTCCATAACGCCGGAGAAGGCGCCGAGCATGGCGCCCTCGCAAGCCGAGTAGGCCAGGATGAGCGCGGGCGAGGGCACCTTCTTGAAGGAGTTGACCAGGCCCAGGGCGAGAGCGCCGATCGCCCCGCCGATCATTAGGAGGAAGCCGATGGGGGCCGTGGAGGGGTTGGTCGCCATGACCCAGGAGACGGCCCCGGTGGCCAGGATGACCGCGAACATGCCGGCAGTGCGCACAATGACGTCGTCATACGTCATGGCGCCACGGTCAACATTGGTTGCCGAAGGCGCCTGGTAGGCGGCCTCCATGCCGGCCAGCTGCTGAGGGCTGACCTGCCCGTAGCCGGTCTGAGGCGCCTGGCCGTAACCGGTCTGGGGGGCCTGCCCGTAGCCGGCCTGAGGCGCCTGACCGTAGCCATAAGCCGCCTGACCGGGCTGGTAGCCGGGCATGGTGGGGTAGCCATTGGGGGTGGTCGCCACCGTGGTGCCGGTGGCGCCACGCTGGCTGAACATGGGGTTGCGGTCGAAGAAGGGGTTACTCATCGTGCGGTGTCCTCTCGAAGTCGGGGACGGGCCGGCGCCCCGCGAGGGGCGCCCGCACGCTCCACGGGTCATCCTGCCGCAGATTCCTGAGAAGGACCTGCGCCGCTAAAGGGAACAACACCCCACCACGCCCTCCTCCTCCAGGAGGAGTGACCTCCCCCACAGGTGTGGTCACCGAGGTCGCCACAGCTCCTCCACACTGCCGACGGCAGCCGTGGCGCCGCTTCCTAGCCTGGAGTTATTCGATGGCGCCAAGCCCTACGGGCCGGCCCGCGCGATCCCCAACCACCCACCTCACGACAGCCCCGACCCCACCGGAAAAAGCAGAGCCCCACCATGATCGAAGCAGTCAACCTCACCAAGCGCTACGGTTCGAAGACCGCCGTCAACAATGTCTCCTTTTCCATTGAGCCGGGCACGGTCACTGGTTTCCTCGGCCCCAATGGAGCCGGCAAGTCCACCACTATGCGCCTCATTATGGGACTGGACCACCCCACCTCCGGTTCGGTCACTATTGACGGCAAGCACTACAGGGATCTGGCCGCCCCCCTGTGCGAGGTCGGCGCTCTTCTGGACGCCAAGGGCCTGCACGGCTCACGCTCGGCCCGCAACCACCTGCGTCAACTGGCGGTGTCCAATGGCATCCACTCCCGCCGCGTGGACGAGGTCCTGGAGCTCACCGGGCTGACGGCGGTAGCCAAGAAGCGCGTCAAGGGGTTCTCCCTGGGCATGGCCCAGCGCCTGGGGATTGCCGCCGCCCTCCTGGGCGACCCCAAGGTCCTCATCTTCGACGAGCCCGTCAACGGCCTGGACCCCGAAGGCGTCAAATGGGTGCGCGAGACCTGCCAGCGCCTGGCCGCAGAGGGCCGGACCGTCTTCATCTCCTCCCACCTCATGAGCGAGATGGCCCAGACCGCCGACCACCTCCTGGTCATTGGCCGCGGCAAGATCCTGACGCAGGGCCCGGTCAACGAGGTCATCTCCAAGGCCACCACCGACGTCGTGCGCATCGCCTCCCCACAGGCCACCGACCTGGCCGCCGCCCTGAAGAAGGCCGGCATTGCGGTGGAGCCCGCCGAACCCGGAGTACTGACCACGGCATCGGCACCCGCTTCCCGGGTCGGCGAGGTCGCCGCCTCAGCCGGAATCGTCCTGCACGAGCTCGCCACCATCCACGCCTCCCTGGAGGACGCCTACCTGCGCCTGACCAACGACTCCGTGGAGTACCGCACCGACACCACCGGCCGCCGGCCGGCCGCCCAATGAGCGCGCCTCCGCCGCCCCCCTCCACCCCCTCACCAGGAAGCCCCACTATGACCACCACAGCCGCCACCATGACCGCCACCCCCGCGCGCACCGCGACCGCCCGCTCCTCCGCCCACCACACCACTCGAGTCCAAGGTCGTCAGACCTTCCCACGCGCCGTGCACGCCGAATGGCTCAAGGTGTGGACACTGCGCTCAACCTGGTTGACCTCCGCCATCACGGTCGCCATTACCGTCCTGCTCGGCGCCGGCATAGCGATCGCCTATATCAGGCTCGGTGACACGGAGGCGACCGCCCGCTACGCCATTACCGCCGGCCTCAGCTTCGGTCAGATCGCCGTGGCCGTCCTGGGGACCCTCGTCATTACCGGCGAGTACGCCTCGGGCCAGATCCGCTCCTCCCTGGCGGCCGTCCCGCGCCGCGGCCAGCTCCTGGCCGCCAAGGCGATCGTCGTGGCAGCAGTCAGCTTCCTGCTGGGGGTGGTGTCCATACTCCTGTCCTGGGCCATCTCCGCCCCCTTCCTCAACGGACACGCCGGCTCGCTGCTCGACGCGGAGTACCTGGGCTTCTTCTGGGGGGCCGGCCTGAGCTACGCGGGCATCGCTTTAATGAGCATGGGCCTGGGCTTCCTCATGCGCTCAACCGCCGGCTCGATCTCAGTGGCCATGACCCTCCTGTTCGTCCTGGCCATCCCCCTGCAGATACTGGGCGAGAAGTGGAACTGGGCCCTCAAGATCCTCGGCCTGCTTCCCGCCAGTGTCCAAAGCGCCGTCGTTGACCCGTTCAGCCTGGTGACCACCTGGGGCAGCACCGAGCCGAACGCCATCAACTTCTTGGAGCACTGGCAGGCGGTGGCGGTCTTCGCCGCCTGGGCCATTGTCCCCGTGCTGGCCGCCTGGGCTGTTTTCTCCCGCCGCGACGCCTGAGCCCCAGCTCCCGGCCCACCATGACTCAGCTCGATTCCCAGCGCCAGGCGCCTGAGCCCCAGGTCCTGACGCTGGGTTTCGCCCGCGCCGCCGCCCGGGCCGCCCTCGAGAGCCCCGCCCCCGCCACTGCTGGGAGCCCACCGCCCCAGCGCGCCCCCAAGGGCCCGCCTCCCCCAACCGCACGGGGAAGAGGTGACAGACTCATGCCAATGACTTCTTCTCCTCCTCGGCCCCCCTCATCGCTGCCGGCCCCCTTTAGCGCATTCCTGTCCCGGCTCAGGCGCCACCCCACCTGGATTGACGGGGGGATCGCGGCAATAGTCCTGTTTCTGGACATCCTCACCGTGATCATGGTGGTTCAATCCTCAGACCACGACCTACAACAGGGCTTTCCCGGTCTACTCCCCGGCGCCGTTACGACCTCGCTCCTGGGCGCTATCGCCCTGACACTGCGCCGACGCTTCCCACTCCAAGCGTGGCTAACGATCCTATTCGTCACACCACTATTCGAGCTGGCAGCGATAGCCATCTACGACCTCACACCCATTGAGGCGCGGCTGGCCTCCGGCCTCCACAGCGCGCTGTGGATGGTTGGCCTGCCCATTATGCTGGGCACCCTGGCCGTACGACTACGCCCCTGCCGCACCTGGATGGCGGGGCTGGTGACGCTCACTGTGGTGACGCTGTCCCAAACCCTCCTGGAGGAAATCCATGGCGGCGAGCTGACCTACCAGATCACAGTTACCGGCCTGCTCTACTCCACCGGCATCCTCGTGGGGCTCAATACCCGCTCCCACCGGCTACGACTGGTCGACGCTCAACTCCGCTCCGAGCGGCTGGCCCTGGAACGGGAACAGGCCGCACTCCTGGCGGCTGCCAACGAGCGCAGCCGCATCGCCCGGGAAATGCACGACGTCGTCGCCCACTCCCTGGCCGTCATGATCACCATGGCCGACGGCGTGACCGCCACCATTGACCGCAACCCCGCCATGGCCAAGGAGGCGTTGGAGGTCCTCGCCGAGACCGGTCGCACCGCCCTGGCCGACACCCGGCGCCTGGTCGGTGTCCTGCGCGAGGACCCGGCGGTAGCCGGCCTGGCCACCCAGGCCACCGCCGAGCCGGCCCCCAGCGCCCCGCCCCCGGAGGCGGACCGCGCCCCCGGCAGGCGCCCCCGGCGCCGGCACGGCAAGTCCCGGACCACCGGCACCTCGGCGTCGTCGGCGGGCTCAGGGTCCTTTCCCACGGTGCGCAAGCTGCCGGTCCCCGAGTTCGCGCCCCCGGGGACGGTCGCCCCCCGCGAGCCCAGCGCCCCCATTGAGAACCTGCGCCGCCTGGCCACCGATACCTCCACCGACCGCTCCACCGGGGCCACCCCCCTGGCCCCGGCCCCCGAGCAGACCGACCTGTCCGTCCTGGTCCAGCGTTTCACCGCCGCTGGGATCCCGGTGACCTACACCTGGAACGGCGACCCCCTGCCCAGCGACAAGTCCCTCCAACTGGCCCTATTCCGCATCGCCCAGGAGTCGCTGACCAATATTCTGCGCTACGCCCCGACCACGCCGGCGGTCCGCGTCGCCGTCGAGCGCCACGTCGGCACGGTCGTCCTCACGGTGGACAATGTTGCCGCCCCCGGCTCCCAGCCCATGCACGGCTCGGGCAAGGGGCTGATCGGCATGCGGGAGCGCGCAGCGGTCTATGGTGGGACAGTCCAGGCAGGCCCCACGCCCACGGGGTGGCGTGTGTACGCGGTGCTGCGCTGGGACGAGAACAACGAAGGGACCCCCTCGTGGCAGATGCCCCAGTGACCGACGACGGCGCGCCCCAGCGCCCAGTGACGGTCGTCCTCGCCGACGACCAGGCCCTCATGCGCATGGGGTTCCGCATGGTGCTCGACGCCGAGGAGGGGATCGAGGTGGTCGGGGAGGCCTCTGACGGGACCTCGGCCGTGGCGCAGGCGCGCGCGCTCCGCCCCGACGTCATCCTCATGGATGTGCGCATGCCCGGCATGAACGGCATTGAGGCGACCGAGGCGATCGCCGCGCAGTGCCCGGGCACACGGGTCCTCATCCTGACCACCTTCGACCTGGACGAGTACGCCTTCGCGGGGCTGCGGGCGGGAGCCTCAGGATTCCTGCTCAAGGACACCCGCCCCGCCGAGCTGGCCGAGGCAATCCGCACAGTGGCCGGCGGGGAGGCCGTGGTCTCCCCGCGCATTACCCGCCGCATGCTGGAGATGTTCGCCTCCCACCTGCCCAGCAGTGGCGACTCCCAAGCCCAGGAGGACGCCCGAATCGCCTCCTTGACCCCGCGTGAGCGCGAGATCCTGGTGCTCATGGCCCACGGCATGTCCAACTCGGAGATCGCCAACCACCTGGTGGTCTCCGCCACCACCGTCAAGACCCATGTGGGCAATGTCCTGGCCAAACTTGATGTGCGCGACCGAGTGCAGGCCGTGGTCGTCGCCTACGAAACGGGGCTCATGGCCTGAAGACCGCCACCTCGCCCCGACGCCAGCACCTCGCCGGCGCCTCAGGGCGAGTGCACCTCCTGCTGGGCCACCTCAAAGCCGCGGGTCACAACCGCCTCCACGGCGTCAGCCGCCTGCTCCAGGGTGACGGCGAGTTCTTGGCGCTGGCGCGCCGGGAAGTCCGAGAGCACGTAGTCGGCCGGGTCCTGCCGACCGGGCGGGCGCCCAATGCCCACGCGCAGGCGGGCGTAGTCGCGGGTGCCGAGGGCCTGGGAGATGGAGCGCAGGCCATTGTGCCCGCCCTCGCCGCCACCGCGCTTGAGGCGCAGCTCGTGGGCGGGCAGGTCGAGTTCGTCATGAATCACCAAAAGCCCGGTGGCGGGGTCAATGCCGTAGAACTGAGCCAGGGCCTTGACCGGACCACCGGAGACGTTCATGAGACTGGCCGGCTTGGCGAGGATGACGCGGGGGCCCGGCGCTCCCCCGGGCATGACGCCCAGGCGCGCCTGGACGACCTGGGCGCGGGCCTTGTGGCGGGACCACCGTGACCCGGCGCGCCCGGCCAGCACGTCGACCACCATGTGGCCGACGTTGTGACGGTTGCGGGCGTACCGGGCCTCAACGTTCCCCAGGCCGATGACAAGCCAGGGGTCGCTCATGAGGACTCCATGGCGCCGGTGGGCCGGTGGCTCACTCGGCCTCGGCGTCGGCCTCGGGCTCGGGCTCGTCGCTGGAGGTGTCGCTGGAGGTCGTGATGTTGACGATGTCGGTCCCGGCGTCGGTCATGGCCTCAACATTCTCGGGCAGCACCAGATCGGCCACGCGCACGGCGTTACCGGCCTCAATACCGGTGACGTCGACCTCAATGGCCTCGGGGATGGAGACGGCCGGGGCGGAAATGAGGACGCTGGCCAGCTCAATAATGTGCATGGTGCCGGGGGCGGCGTCACCAATCACGGTCACCGGGACCTCGACGTCGACGCGCTCGTGGCGGTTGACCAGGAGGAAGTCGATGTGCTGGACACCGGGGCGGATGGGGTGGCGCTGGACGTCCTTGGTCAGGGCCAGCACGGACTCCGAACCAATCTGAAGCTCAATGAGAGCGTTCTCGTTGGAGCGCAGGGCCAGGCGGGCGGCGTGCTCGTCGAGCAGGAGGTGGCGGGGGTCGGTGCCGTGGCCGTAGACGACGGCGGGGACCTGGCCGGCGCGGCGCGCCCGGCGCGCTGAGCCCTTGCCGAAGGTGGTGCGGTCCTGGGCCTTGAGGGTAACGGCGTTGTTCGCCATGGGGTCTCCTCGGGTCGGGCGGGGGGTCCCCCGCGGATGGTGATCCGGCAGGGCGCGACCACGCACGGCGCCACCCGACGCCACCACGTCGATCACGGACGCACGCACGGGGCGTGTCCCTCGCCGGGGCAACGGGGCACACCCTACCCGAGGCGGCCCACTGTCCGGAACCGCCGCCTTGAGTCCACTGCGTCACGCCCCCCGGGCTCGGGCCGCCCTCGCCCGCGGCCCGAGCCGACGAACCGGCCGCGCCTCCCGCGGACCCGGGTCCCACTGCCCGTGAGAGCGCCGCCCCTGTACATGCGTCCCCGCCGCGCGGGCCCGGGCCGCCCCGCGCGGCTCAGGGGA
>ERZ772917.308-NODE-308-length-35098-cov-68.227692_pt1 | contig 35098 bp, 30 predicted proteins | sample MGYA00511187_ERZ772917 | MGnify/ENA primary metagenome ERZ772917 (study PRJEB29015, sample SAMEA2737925) | human oral metagenome | biome: human oral; feature: human-associated habitat; material: dental | place: China | collected 2012 ...
CGTGGGGACACGGCCCCGTGGATGCTGCGGACCTTGCTCGGTGGGCGGGGCTGACGCTCACCGAGGCGCGTCGCGCCATGGAGGGAGCGGTCGAGGCGGGGGACGGCTGGGGTCATCCCTTGGTGAGGCGTTCGGCCCTTGTGGCACGTGCCGACATCGACGATCTGGTGCGGGACAACCGCGACGCCGCCGCTGGCGTGTTCGCGTTGCCTTCCTTTGATGAGCTCCATGTGGGCTATAGGGACCGTTCCTGCCTGACCGACGAGGCCGGGGAGCGCCTCATATGTCCGGCCGCTAACGGTATGTTCCGCCCCATCGTCGTTGCCCGCGGGCGAGTGATCGCGGTGCGCGCCCCGGGTGGTGACCTCCTGTTCACCGTCGGTGGAGACGAGTGTGCGCGTGACGCGCGGCGGGTGATGGCCTCCTGGGAGAACTGGTTGTCGGAGAAGCAGCGCTGAACTGTCACGTGTGCCACAATGAGGGGCATGACTCAAACTGTGCTGCGTGGCCGCCTTGTCCTGGAAGATTCCATCGTCGACGACGGGATTATCGAGATTGACGGGGCGACCATTTCCCGTGTGTGCCCTGTTTCCGACTATGACGGCGAGCTGCCCAACGCCAGCGATTCGACCTTCCTCCCCGGTCTCGTCGACGTTCACTGCCACGGTGGTGGAGGGGAATCCTTCCCGAACGCCGAGACCGCTGAGGCAGCCCTCGTGGCCGTTCGGGAGCATCGCCGTCACGGCACGACGACGCTCGTCGCCTCCTGCGTCACCGCCTCGGCCGAGGTGCTGCGCGCGCGGGCGCGCACGCTGGCCGAGCTGGCCAGCGCGGGCGAGATCGCGGGCATCCACTTCGAGGGGCCCTTCGTCTCGCACGAGCGCTGCGGCGCCCAGGACCCGACCTACATCATCGACCCCGACGCCGACCTGACGCGTACCCTGCTTGAGGACTGCCAGGGTTATGCGCTCTCGATGACGCTGGCCCCCGAGAAGCCCGGCGCCTACGGCCCCGATTCGGTGGCCGAGGCCCTCATCGACGGGGGAGCGCTACCCTCCTGGGGGCACACCGACTCGAATTCCACGAAGGCCCGCGAGGCCTTGGCCTACTCGCGCGAACGCTTCGCGCAGGTGACGACGAAGCGCGGTCCGCGCGCGACTATCACGCACCTGTTCAACGGAATGCGGCCCCTCCACCACCGCGACACTGGCCCGATCGCGGAGTTCCTCTCGGACGCCGCTCGCGGCGGAGCGGTCGCGGAACTGATCTGCGACTCGATTCACGTCGATCCGACCCTCGTCCGCGACGTGTACGAGATGGTGGGGCGCGAGCACGTCGTCTTCATCACCGACGCGATGGCCGCGGCCGGAATGGCTGACGGGCAGTACACGCTCGGCCCCCAGGACGTCGTCGTGAAGGACGGCGTCGCGCGCCTGGCTCAGGGCAACGCGATCGCGGGAGGGACGGCCCACCTGATGGACTGCGTGCGCGTCGCCGTGACGCGCGGTGGCATCCCGCTCGTGGACGCGGTGTACATGGCGTCGGCGCAGGGCGCAACGATCCTCGGAGACGATAGCGTCGGCTCGCTCGCGGCCGGTAAGAGGGCCGACATCGTTGAGGTGAGCGAGGACCTGAACGTGCGCCGCGTGTGGCGCCGTGGCACTGTGGTTGCGTGAGAGGCAAACGAAGCAAGAAACGACCGTGGGGTGAGGCGCGTCCCCTGCAGATGGAGCGCCTCGCCTCCGTGCCGCGCACGGAGCGTGGCCCCGACGGAGGCGACTATCAGGTGCGTCGGCTTCCGAGCGCCGCCAAGGAGTACACCTGTCCCGCGTGCCTGCGGCCCATCCCCGTGGGTACGGCGCACGTCGTCGCATGGCCGCAGGAGGCCGCCTACGGCCTGCCCCAGGGGGTGGAGGGGCGCCGCCACTGGCATTCGGAGTGTTGGCGGCGTCGGCTTCGTCCCCTGTAATGAGAGATGTGATGTATCACTGCCTCGCGTGCAAAGGAGCCTGCCCGGTGGGTTTGCACGTAAAGTGGAGGCTGAGGAATGCCCTCAATCTGGGCATTAGACCTGAGGAGCAACCGTGGAACTCTTGAAGCGATACGTGGCGGCATCGTCGATGGGCGCTGTCGCACTCGTATGCGTCCTTGTCGGGCTGCTCGGCGTGACCGTGCTGAGGCCGCCGACGCAGCAGGTCTCGTCGGTGGAGTCGGCGACGGACCTGATCATGACACGCGACAACGTGTTGTCGATCGTCAAGGATGACGTCACGGTGACCGCGAGATCGAAGTCGGGCGCCGCCGTCACGCTCGTCATCGGTACGTCCCAGGACGCGAAGGGGTGGATCGGCAACGCCGCCTACACCGAGGTCATCGGAGTCGAAGCGGATCGCGACAAGCTCAAGGTGGAGTCGCACGCCGCGAACGGCACGGGCCTCGTCAACCCGAACGCCACCTCGCAGGTTGGCACGCAGTCGGGATCTGCGAGGAACGCTCAGTCGGGCGTGCAGTCGGGCGCTCGCCCTATCGAGGACCCCACGTCCGCGCAGCTGGCGGACGAGCTCGCGAAGTCCCCCATGTGGTTTAAGCAGGAGAGCGGTACTGGCAGCGTGTCGATCGACCTGGAGAACGTGCCCAGCGGCCGTTCCGCCGTCGCCGCGTCCGCGGGTGGGGCCGGCGACCTGACGTTCACCTTGACGTGGAAGGTCGAGCAGACCAACATGCTCGCGATCGTCGCCTTCCTGGCCGCCTGCGTCTTCGCGCTCGTCGCCCTGGCCCTCTTCCTGACGCGCTGGCAGCTGCTGCGTCTGCGCAAGATCCGCGCGGCCCGCATTGAGGCCCGCCGCAAGGCCGACTCGCTCGAAACATCATCTATTAACTCCGCCGAGGTGGCCGAGCGCATCGCCGCCTCCCGCGACGGAGCCCCCGCCCCCGCCCCCGCCGTCGACGAGGACGTGGCCGAAGAGCCGGCCGAGCCGAGCGCGGAGACGGTGGACACCGTTCCCGCGTGGGGAGCCGCGGCCTTTACCTCCAGCTCCGACGAGGAAGTGGCCGACTACGAACCACCGGCCGCGCAGGCCCAGACGCGCGAAGCAGTTGAGGAGCCCGTCGCGTCGAGCGCAGTCATCCGCGAGTCCATCGTCGGCGTCGCCGCGCCCGTTCCGAGCGACGCGGACGCGCAGGCCGAATACGTTCCCGATCCGCTCACCGACACCTTTGAGCGTCGGGGGCGCCACGGCCTCGATAACGGGCCCTTCGATCAGGATCCGCCCGAGCGCGCCACGACGGACACGGGCATCATCGACCTGTCGGGCATCCGTGGTGGTCGTACCCTCCCATCGCGGCGCGCCCTGCGCGAGGCGCGCAACAAGGGCGAGGAGATTGTTGTCATCGACGGTCAGGAATTCAACACCGGCCTGATCCCCATCACCCGCGCGCGCACGACCGATGAGGTGACGCCCGCTCAGGCGCCTACCTCCGCTCCCGACGACGACGCGTCGGCGACCGGAGGCTGGACCTCGATCATGTCCGGCTGGCTCAACGACCGTCAGGGAGGAAAGCAATGAAACGACGGACACTCGCAGCCGCGGCGGCCGCGCTGCTCATGACTTCCGCGCTCGGTGTGAGCGCCTGCTCGAGCGAGATCGTCGCGCAGTCGGGTTCGGATGCGCAGAGCACCGCGAACCTCGACCTCGATCGCATCTCATCCGTCCTCCAGGATGTCGGCGGCGCAATGACCACGGCCGACGCCTCACAGAACGCTTCCGACCTGAGCGGCAAGGTGACGAACGGCGCCCTGGAGACCCGCGCCGCGCAGTACACGTATGCCACGGCGACCGGCCAGGCACCGCCGGTGCTCGACTTTGAGCCGACCTCGCTGGCGATCACTAACTCGGATTCCTGGCCGCGCGCGATCTTCAATATCTCGGACTCGTCCTCGACGGCGCTCCCGGTGCTCCAGGTCTACGTGCAGGACTCGGCTCGCTCCGACTACAAGCTCACTAACTACGCGCGCCTCCTCGGGGGAACCCAGCTGACCCTTCCTCCCGTGGGAACCGGCTCGGCCTACGTGACCGGCGACTCCGATGGCTTCACGGTCAGCCCCGATGCCGCGCTTGCCCAGTACATCACGATGCTGAACTCGGGCACGCAGGACACCACGCAGTTCGTTGCGGATGAGTTTACGAAGCAGGTCCTGCAGCACGTGGCCGACCTGAACTCCTCGGTGAGCTCGGCCGGCTCCGTGACCATGGCTGTCACCGCGACGGACTACCCGATCTCGGGCCTTGTACTGCAGGATGGTTCCGCGCTGGTCTCCGCCAACTTCAAGTACACATACACCTACCAGCGCACGGTCGCAGGCTCGACCATGAACCTGGCGGGCAATACCGCGTCCCTGAGCCCCAACGGCACGAAGGTGGAAGGAACCGCGACCGCCGACTACATCGCGACGATCATCATGCGAATCCCCTCGCAGAAGGCGGGCGGTAACGCGCAGATAGTCGGCGGTGACCGCGCCATCGTCAAGGTCGCGCTTGATCCTTCCACGAGCCCGGGCTGAGTTTCACCCGTAGCGCACACGTCGTCCCCGCGTCCGGCTGCGCGGGGGCGACGCATATCATCGATGAGGACAGCAATGCGTTCCCGGAAGGACCACCATGAATACGCCTGACCCCCGAAGCGGCGCCCCCGAGGCGACCGTGAACCCCGCCGATTCGCACGGCGCCATCGACCTGTCGGCGCGCGCGAGCGCCCCCACCGCCCAGGAGGCGGCCTCGCCGACGGGGGAGGGGCTGCACATCCCGTTGATCACCGACGCGGACGAAGCGAGCTTCCAGGACGTCATGTCCACCTCGCAGGCCGTCCCCGTCATCCTGGTCATGTGGTCGCCGCGCTCGCTCGAATCCAAGCCCGCGCTGGCCATGCTTGAGGAGGTCACGCGCGAGAACACGGGTGCCTTCCAGCTCGTCAAGGTGGATATCGATAGGGCCCCCCAGATCGCCCAGGCCTTCCAGATCCAGTCGGTTCCCTCGGTCGTCGCGCTCGTGGGGGGCAGGCCCATTCCGCTCTTCCAGGGCTCGGCGGCGAAGGAACAGGTGCTCCCCGTCATCTCGCAGGTCATTGAGGCGGCCGGTCAGATGGGCGTGACGGCGCGCATCGCCGTGGCCGCCGAGGACACCGCCGCGCCGACACCTCCCGAGCACCTGGCCCCGCTCGCCGCGGAAGCAGAGGGACGGCTTGAGGACGCGATCGTCGGGTGGGAGAAGGTCGTGGACCTTAACCCGCGCGACGAGGACGCGAAGTCTCACCTCGCGAGGGTGCGTCTCGCGGCGCGCAGCGCGAAGGCCGACGAATCCGACCCGGCAGCGCGCGCCGACGAGCTCTTCGCGGCCGGCGATGCCGCCGCAGCCTTCGATGTCCTGCTCGACCTGTTGGCCGCAGCCACGCAGGACGAAGAGCGCGAGGCCCTGCGCCTGCGTCTCCTCGACCTCTTCCGCGTCGCAGGCGCCACCCCGGAGGTTTCCAAGGCACGCACGCGCCTAGCGATGCTCCTCATGTGAACCCCGTCGCGCGGCTTACAGACGACCGCGCTCGATGGATGCGCAACGGCGCGAGGCCGGAGCAGGATTCCCTGCCCCGGCCTCGCGCCGTCTAAAGACGAGCGTCAGATCAGCGCGCCTGCGACGCGGGGACCAGCCACACTGCACCCAGCGGGGGCACGCGCAGCTGCGCGGAGACCGGGCGACCGTTCCACGGGGTGTCCTCGGCAATGATCGAACCAACGTTGACGACGCCGGAGCCGCCGAACTCCTCGGCGTCCGTGTTCAGGATCTCGACCCACTCGCCGCCGAAGGGCAGGCCAACGCGGTAGCCCTCGTGCGGATTGCCTGCGAAGTTGGAGACGCACACGACGACCTCTCGGTTACCGTCGGCGTCCGCGCCCTTGCGCAGGTAGGAGATCAGGTTGTGATCGCCGTCGGAGGCGTCGATCCACTCGAAGCCCGTGTAGTCGTCATCCCACATGGCGGGGGAGGACGTGTAGATCTTGTTGAGGCGCTCGACGAGCGCCGCGACGCCCGCGTGACCCTCCTGGTCCAACAGCCACCAGTCGAGAGAGTAGGATTCGTTCCACTCCTGCTCCTGGCCGATCTCCTGACCCATGAAGATCAGCTGCTTGCCCGGGTGGCTCCACTGGTAGGCGTAGAGCGAACGCAGGCCGGCAAGGCGCTGCCACTTGTCGCCGGGCATCTTCGAGATAATCGAGCCCTTGCCGTGCACGACCTCGTCGTGGGAGAGCGGAAGCACGTAGTTCTCGGAGAAGGCGTACACGAGCGAGAAGGTGAGCTCGCCGTGGTGCCAGCGGCGGTTGACCGGATCCTCGCTGAGGTAGCGCAGGGTGTCGTTCATCCAACCCATGTTCCACTTCATGCCGTAGCCCAGGCCGCCACCGGAGGTAGGCGCGGTCACGCCCGGCCATGCCGTGGACTCCTCGGCGATCATGACGATGCCGGGGTGTCGGCGGTACGCGGTCGCGTTCGCCTCCTGGATGAAGTCGATGGCCTCCAGGTTCTCGCGACCGCCGTACTGGTTCGGACGCCACTGGCCGTCCTTGCGCGAGTAATCCAGGTAGAGCATGGACGCCACGGCGTCAACGCGTAGGCCGTCGACGTGGAAGTCCTCCAGCCAGTACAGGGCGTTGGCGACCAGGAAGTTACGCACCTCGCGCCGACCGAAGTTGAAGACGTAGGTTCCCCAGTCGGGATGCTCGCCGCGCAGCGGGTCCGGGTCCTCGTACAGCGGAGTGCCGTCGAAGCGGGCCAGCGCAAAGTCGTCCTTCGGGAAGTGGGCGGGGACCCAGTCCAGGATGACGCCGATGCCCTCGCGGTGGAACGCGTCCACCAGGTAGCGGAAGTCGTCCGGCGTACCGTAGCGCGAGGAAGGGGCGTAGTAGGAGGTCACCTGGTAACCCCAGGATCCGCCGAAGGGGTGCTCGGCCAGCGGCATGAACTCCACGTGAGTGAAGCCCATCTGCTTGACGTAGGGGACCAGCTCGTCGGCCAGCTCGCGGTAGCCCAAGCCCTGACGCCACGAGCCCGTGTGAACCTCGTAGATCGACATCGGGCCGGTGTGGACGTTGCGGTCCTTGCGCGTCTTCATCCACTCCTGGTCGGTCCACTCGTGGAAGTAATCGGTGACGACCGAGGCTGTGGCGGGGGGAATCTCCGTGGCGCGGGCCAACGGGTCGGCCTTCTGGAACCAGTTGCCGCCGGGGCCCTGGATCTCGAACTTGTAGCGGGCGCCAACACCCACCTCGGGGACGAAGATCTCCCAGACGCCGGAGGAGCCGAGCGATCGCATGGACGTGGCCACGCCATCCCAGTAGTTGAACTCGCCGACGACTCGCACGGCCCGCGCGTTCGGCGCCCACACGGCGAAAGCGGTGCCGGTCGTCTCACCCATCTCGTCCGAATACGTCAACACATGGGAACCGAGGACCTTCCACAGGTTCTCGTGGCGTCCCTCGGAGATGAGGTAGGTGTCCATCTCGCCGAGTGTGGGCAGGTAACGGTAGGGGTCGTCACGCACGAGCGTGTCTTCGCCGTAAGTGACGGAGACACGATAGGGGGGAATCTCCTTGCCGGGCAGGGCCGCAACCCAGACGCCGCCGCGTTCGTGGGTTGCCGCGTACGCACCGGTCGGGGTAATGATGTCCACCGCGTCGGCCAGGCGCGCCATGACGCGAACGGTGACGCCCGAATCGCTCAGATGAGCGCCGAGCACGGCGTGCGGTGAGTAGTAGGAGCCTGAGGCAACGGCGTCGAGAATGTCGTCATTGACCGGGATCGGCGTTAGTTCGAAGCTCATGGATTGTCCTTACTCCAGATGGTGTGAACCTCTTAGTTCACTGTGGTGTTCGTAGTCTATCGTTTGACCGGCGCCACTGGGAGCCGGTTCTCATTGTAGTGGTTATTTTCGAGGGGATCGCGCTCGGTGCGACCGCTAGGACGCGCCGATCGGGAGTCCTGCCGTCAGGCCTGCGACCAGGGCGAGGAATGGGCGGGTTCGACCTTGAAGACGTGGCCGATGCGCGTCACGGGCGAGAGCGACACCCAGTTGGACGATCCCCACACGTAGGAGTGCCCGTCGAGCTCGTCGACGACCGTGATGCTGCCTCCGGGCGTGGCCAGGCCCATCTCAGCCAGGTCCAACTCGACCGAGGCGTCGACGCCCTCGTGTGGGTCCAGGGAGATCACGCAGATGACGGTGTCCGGGTTGCCGTCTTCCGTGAATTTCCCGGGCACCTGGCGCGAGAACGCGATGAGGCGATCCGAGGACGTGGGGTGGATGCGAATCCGGTGGAGTTGGCGCAGGGCCGGGTGCTTGGCGCGCGCGGCGTTGAGCAGCGTGAACAGGCGGGAGATGCCGATGTCGTCGGCGTCCTCCCAGCGGCGCGGGCGGTACTCGTACTTCTCGTTGTTGTTGGGCTCCTGGAAGGTGCCGCGCGGCTCGTTCTCAACGAACTCGTAGCCCGAGTAGATACCCCAGGTGGGCGCGCCGAGCGCGGCGAGCATCGCGCGGATCGCGAAGATCGCGGTGCCGCCGTCCCACATCTGCGGGGTAAGAATGTCGTGCGTGGTCGGCCAGAAGGCGGGACGCATCAGGTGCGCCGTTTCCTCGGAGACCTGGACGAGGTACTCCTCGATCTCGCGCTTGTACGTCCTCCACGTGAAGTAAGTGTAGGACTGGTCGAAGCCGACCGCGCCCAGCGTACGCATCATGGCGGGTCGGGTGAAGGCCTCGGCCAGGAAGAGCGTGCCGGGGTACTGCGCCTTAACGTCGGCGAGCAGACGCTCCCAGAAGGGGATGGGCTTCGTGTGCGGGTTGTCGACGCGGAAGATCGTCACGCCGTGGTTGATCCACAGCTCGATGACGTCGCGGACGGCGTGGTAGATGCCCTCGGGGTCGTTGTCGAAGTTCAGGGGGTAGATGTCGTGGTACTTCTTCGGGGGATTCTCGGCGTAGGCGATCGTGCCGTCGGCGCGGGTCGTGAACCACTCGGGATGCTCGGTGACCCACGGGTGGTCGGGAGAACACTGGAGGGCAAGGTCGAGGGCGACCTCCATGCCGAGGCCTCGGGCGCGCTCAACGAAGCGGTCGAAGTCGTCGAAGTCTCCCAGGTCCGGGTGGATGGCGTCGTGACCGCCCTCGGGAGATCCGATTCCGTAGGGCGAGCCCGGGTCGCCGGGAGCGGCGATCAACGCGTTGTTCTTGCCCTTGCGGAACGTCGTGCCGATCGGGTGGATGGGGGTCAGGTAGACGACGTCGAAGCCCATTGAGGCGATGCGCGGCAGGTCCTCGGCGGCGCGGTCGAGCGTGCCCGAAACCCACGTGCCGTCGGGGCGCTGGAAGGCGCCAGCCGAGCGTGGGAAGATCTCGTACCACGCGCCCGCCAGGGCCTTGGTGCGGGCAACGTCCAGCGGGTATGCACGGGAGGAATCGAGGAGGTCGCGCAGCGGGTGGTTGCGGAAGACCAGGCGGATGCGCGAGGAGATGCCGGCGGACAGGCGCTGCTGGGCGGAATGCGTGGTGTCGCGCATCCGGCGAGCAGCATCGTGCAGGGCCTCGATGTCAGCGTCCGAGGGGGGCTTCTGTGTCGGGTTGGCTTGGGCCACGCCCAGCGCCGCGCGCTCCATGAGGCGGGCACCCTCCTCGAGCATCAGCTCGACGTCGATTCCGGCGCCGACCTTGACCGCCGCGTCGTGACGCCACGTCGCGTAGGGGTCAGACCACGAATCCACGCGGAAGGACCAGGCGCCGGGCACGTCGGCGACCACCCAGGCCTCGTAGCGGTCGAGGCCCGGGGCGATGTCGACCATGAGGGTACGGGAGTATTCACCTCCGTCCGGGCGCAGGAGGACGGCCTCGGCGGCGAATGCGTCGTGTCCCTCGCGGAACACGGTTGCACGAATGGGGAAAGGCTCGCCTTCGGTCGCCTTGGCGGGAAGCGTTCCGTCCTCGATGACGGGAAACACTTCAATGATCGGGATACGGGGCAACAGTTTCTTGCTCACATGTCCAACCCTAACGTATGGACCGACCTGGGTATAGGCGAAGATCACACCACGGAATGTGACCGATATCCTAATCTTTGCGGTGGGGAAGCGGCTTTACAGGCGGGGCGACATCCGACGAACGGATGCCGCCCCGCGACAACGCCAAGCGGTGTCAGTTCATGCCCTGTAGGGACGCCCAGATGGCGACACCGAAGATGACGTACAGGACGATCACCGCGATGACGGCGATGATCTGCCAGAGGAACAGTGCGCGTGCGAAGTTACGCTTCGACGGGGACGCGCCGGAACCCAGCGCGAGAACCAGCAGGTAGATGAATCCGATGACCGGGATGTTGGCGAGCAGGAGCGTGATCATCCAGGAGCCGACCGACTCGTCGGGGCGTTCGGGGAAGTAGTTGTATGCCATGTGTTCCTCCACGGGAGTTGTTCGAGGGATCAGTAGTCCATCTGCATCGCGGTGCGGACCTCGGACAGGGTCTGGTCCGCCTGCTCGCAGGCGCGGTCGTTGCCGGCGCGCAGGATGCTCAGCAGATAGTCTTCGTTGGCGATGAGCTCGTTCCTGCGCTCGCGCAGGGGAGCGAGCATCTCGTTGAGCGACTCGGTGACGAGCGCCTTGAGGGCTCCCGCTCCCGCATCGCCGATGCGCTCCGCGATGGCTTCGGGCGCGTCGCCCGTGGCCAGGGAGGCCAGCATGAGGAGGTTGGACACCTCGGGACGATCCTGCGGGTCGAAGGTGATGCGGCGCTGCGCGTCCGTCTTTGCCTTCTTGAGGATCCTCGCGGTCTCGTCGGCGCTCATCCGAAGCTCGATCGTGTTGCCGCGAGACTTGGACATCTTCTGGCCATCGGTACCCAGCAGGAGCGGAACCTCGGACAGTAGCGCCTCGGGGCGCGGGAAAACGGGACGCTCGGGGGTGGCGCGACCGTATCGCTTGTCGAAGCGCTGGGCGATAAGACGGGCCTGCTCCAGGTGGGGGAGCTGATCCTGGCCCACGGGCACGATGTTGGCCTTGCAGAAGAGGATGTCGGCCGCCTGGTGGACCGGGTAGGTCAGCATCAGGCCCGTCATCGCGCGCCCCTCGGTCGCCTCCAGCTCCGCCTTCACCGTGGGGTTGCGGTGCAGTTCGGACTCCGTCACGAGAGACAGGAAGGGCAGCATCAGCTGGTTGAGGGCCGGAACCGCCGAGTGGTTGAAGATCGTCGAACGCTCCGGGTCGATTCCCGCGGCCAGGTAGTCGGCGATGAGGCCCAGGACGCGGTCGCGAATCGGGCCCACGCCGTCACGGTCGGTGATGACCTGGTAGTCGGCGACCAGGACCCACGTGTCGACTCCGCGATCCTGCAGCAGCACGCGGTTACGCAGCGTGCCGAAGTAGTGGCCCAGGTGCAGGTGTCCCGTGGGACGGTCGCCCGTGAGGATGCGGAAACGCGAGGGGTCCTGATCGATAGCAAGGTCGATCTCGGCGCTGCGCGCCTTGGACCTGGCCAGCGAGGCGTCGGAGGTGGAGGTTTCCAGGGCATCTTCACTGCGAGTCATGCGTTGATCCTAACGAGTGGTGAGGTGGTGGGCAACGACGGGTTGCTCAGTTTTCTGGTTGGAAGGCGATGTCGGAGAGCAGGATCGTCACGGACAGGGCCTCGATCGTGAGCGTGGAGCGCGGCGTAACGTGCTCGACCTCGAGGGAGAGGTTGCGCGGGTCGAGAGACGCGCCGACGCCGCCGTCCCCGGGGGTCTCCCACACGGTGGAGTAGGCGATGAGCCAGTCGAGGTCGTGGCCGACCGGCAGGGTGACCTTCGCGTTGTCGAGGTTCGCGTTGATGATGATCAGGGCGTCGCGGTCGCCCCACTTCACGCCTGAGCGCAGAATCTGAAAGGTGCGGTGGCGCGAGTCCGTCCAGCCGTAGTCCGGCATCGGCGTCCCCCGGGACGTGTACCACGACAGGTCCGGGATTGAGTCGCCCCCGAAGGGGCGGCCGGTCGCGAAGGAGTCGGGGCGCAGCACCGGGTGGGCCTTGCGTAGCGCGATGAGCCAGGAGACAGCGTCGATCTGGGCCTGCTGTCCCTCGGCCAGGTCCCAGTCGACCCAGGAGATCGGATCGTCCTGACAGTAGGCGTTGTTGTTGCCGTACTGGGTGCGTCCGAACTCGTCGCCTCCCGTGAGCATGGGCGTGCCCGAGGAGACGAACATGGTAGCCAGGATGTTGCGCTGAGAGCGCGCGCGCAGGCGCGCGATCGGCATGTTGGCAAGGATCGCGTAGGGCGTCGTGGCGTCCGGGTGGGTGGTGCTGGAGGCGAGGGGGCCTTCGACGCCGTGGTTCCAGGACCGGTTGTCGGCCGAACCGTCGCGGTTGTTCTCCAGGTTCGCGTCGTTGTGCTTGCGGTCGTAGGCGGTCAGATCCGCCAGGGTGAAGCCGTCGTGCGCGGTGACGAAGTTGATGGAGGCGCGCGGTCCGCGCAGGCGGCCCAGCCCGTGGTCGAAGACGTCCTGGGAGCCGGACAGCCGGGTGGCCAGGTCGTTAGGGCCGGAGACGATGTGTCCCGAGGCCTGGGAGCGCACGTCCGCGATCCAGAAGTTACGCAGGGCGCCGCGATAGTGATCGTTCCACTCGGAGAAGGGAACCGGAAAGTTGCCGGTCTGCCAGCCTCCGGGGCCCACGTCCCAGGGCTCGGCGATCAGCTTGGTGTGGGAGAGGACGTCGTCGGTGGCCATCGCGATGAGGAGCGGGTGCATCGGGCTGAAGCCGGTCGCGAAGCGCCCGAGGGTGGCGGCCAGGTCGAAGCGGAATCCGTCCACGCCCATGTCGCGCGCCCAGTAGCGCAGGGAGTCCAGGACCATCTGAATGGTCTTGGGGTGGTCCATGTTCATCGTGTTGCCGGTGCCGGTCACGTCGATGGTCTGCACGGGGCGCGAGTTGGTGTGGCGGTAGTACATGTCGGAGTCCAGGCCGCGCCACGACAGCGACGGGCCCGCGTCGCCGCCCTCGCACGTGTGGTTGTAGACGACGTCGAGGATGACCTCGATGCCGGCCTTGTGCAGCAGGGAAACCATGCCTCGGAACTCGTCGACGACGGCCTGGGCGCCCCGGGACCGGGCCTCGGCGGTCGCGTAGGAAGGCTCGGGGGCGAAGAAGGACAGCGTCGAATAGCCCCAGTAGTTCGTCAGCCCACGCTCGCTGAGGAAGGGCTCGTCGCACTTGGCGTGGATCGGCAGCAGCTCAACGGCCGTCACGCCCAGGTCCTTGAGGTAGGCCACCGAGGCAGGGTGGGCCAGACCCGCGTACGTCCCGCGCAAGCGCTCGGGCACGCCCGGCATGTTCTTGGTGAAGCCCTTGACGTGGATCTCGTAGATGACGGTCGTCTCCCACGGCGTCAGGGGCTTGGAGATGATGGGGAAGGAAGGCTCGACCACGACGGAGCGCGGAGTAAACGGAGCGGAGTCCAGGGGCGAGCGGCGCATCGGGTATTCCGAGGGGTAGAGCTCGTCGTCCACGCAGTGCGCGTACACCGCTGGCTTCATGTCCACGACACCGTCCATGCCGCGGCCGTAGGGATCCAGCAGGAGCTTGCGGGAGTTGAAGAACCTGCCCCCGTCCGGGTCCCACGTTCCGTGCACACGGAAGCCGTAGCGCGTCCCCACGCCGTAGCTCGGGATGTGCCCGTGCCACACGCCCGTCTTGGGGCCCATCAGCGCGAAGCGGGTCTCAGCCCCTGCCTCGTCGAAGATGCACATGTCCACGCCGGAGGCATCGCGTGCGATAACAGCGACGTCGAGGCCGTCACCCGACGGGTGCACACCGAGCCGGTTGGGAAGCGGGTTGGGTTCGGTGACGCGCCGTGTTGGGGCGTGGGACGAGCCGGATCGCTCGGACATACACAGTGCCTCTTCCTGGTGAACAACTGATCGAGTCATTGCCTCGCGGGCATAGCTGCCCCTATCATACGGGACCGCTAACCGGGGGGCGGATAGCGAGGGAGAAAAGTCCTATGACGCGTGGCATACATTGCGTGCGCCCGCTGCCCGTGGACCGGGGGAGGGGAATGTGGGGTGCGCGGGTGAGGTCACCCTCACGTGGGCGCGGGGCCAGGATTGTGGCACGCTAGAGGCCATGAGAATTGTCGTGTGTGTGAAGCATGTCCCGGACATGCAGTCCGAACGCCGTTTCGAGGGCGGCCGCCTGGTGCGCGGTGAGGACGATGTGCTCAACGAACTGGACGAGAACGCCATCGAGGCAGCGGTTTCGCTCAAGGAATCCGAGGAGGATGCGGGCCGCGAGGCTGAGGTAGTTGCTGTCACCATGGGGCCGGAGGACGCCGAGGACGCGCTCATGCGTGCCCTGCAGATGGGCGCCGACCGCGCCTACCTGGTCTCCGACGAGTTTCTCGAGGGCTCCGACGTCATCACGACGGCCTCCGTGCTCTCCGTCGCCATCGCGAAGATCGCCGACGAGTGCGGCCCCGTCGACCTCGTCGTCACCGGCATGGCCTCCCTGGACGCGATGACGTCGATGCTCCCGGGCGCCCTGGCCGCCAAGTCCCGCCTGCCGCTGCTCGGCCTGGCGCGAACACTCAGCGTCGAGGGGGGCGTTGTCACCATCGAGCGCAACGCCGACGGCTTCACCGAGACGCTCCGCGCCGCCCTTCCCGCCGTTGTCTCCGTGACCGACCAGATCAACGAGCCGCGCTACCCGGCTTTTGCCGCGATGAAGGCCGCGCGCAAGAAGCCCCTGGACCAGTGGGGTATCGACGACCTTGTCGAGGTCCCCGGCGGCGAAGACCTGGTGCTGCGCCGAGCCCTGACCTCCGTGACCTTCAGCGAGGAGAACGTGCGCGATGGTTCGGGCACGATCATCGCGGACTCCGGCGACGGCGCTCGCGCGCTGGCCGACTACATTCTTTCGGTGGTGAAGTGACATGACACAGCAGATGAGTTCCCCGATCCTCGTCCTGGCAGACCAGGCCGGGGCGCACCTGACCTCCCTGGCTCGCCAGGCGGTGACGCTCGCGGCGTCGCTGACCCGCGGCGACGTGGTCGCGCTGTGCGTGGCCGGCGTCCCCGATACGCAGTCCCTAGCCGAGCTCGGCGCGACTCGCGTCCTGCACGCGGATCTGGGGAGAGCCTCCCACGCCTCGATCGCCGCGGCCGACGCGGTCATCGCCGCGCTGGGCACCGACGCGTTCGGCCTGGTGCTGCTGTGCTCGGACTACCGTGGCCGCGAGATCGCGGGTCGCGTCGCCGCCCTGACCGAGGCCGGCGTCATCTCCGGCGCCTCCTCCGTCGCCTTCGACGGCGGCGTCCTGCAGGTCGGCAAGACCGCCCTGGGCGGCTCCTGGTCGATGGGCATCGTCGTCGAGGGGCAGACCCCCGTCGTGGGTATCGCCTCGGGCATCATTGACGAGGCCCCGGTTTCCTCCCCCGCGTCCCTGACCCCCGAGGCCCTCGCGGTCGAGCTCAGCCCCGAGGCGGCCGCCGTCGAGGTCGTCTCGAGCGTGCACGACGAGGAGGAAGGCGTCAGCCTGACCGACGCCTCCACCGTCGTGTGTGGCGGGCGCGGAGTGGACGGCGACTTCGCGTTGGTCCGTGCCCTCGCCGACGCCCTGGGCGGCGCCGTGGGCGCCACCCGCGTCGCCTGCGACGAGGGATGGGCCCCTCGCGGCGAACAGATCGGCCAGACCGGCGTCACCGTCACCCCGAACCTGTACATCGGACTGGGCGTCTCCGGCGCGATCCACCACACGGTGGGCATGCAGTCGGCCGCCCACATCGTCGCCGTGTGCGACGACCCCGATGCTCCGATCTTCGAGATCGCTGACTTTGGCGTTGTCGGCGACGTCGCCGAGGTGGTTCCCGCGGCCCTCGCCATGATCGAGGAGGCGCGCGCCCAGGCGTGAGCGTCTATCTCGACCACGCGGCCACGACGCCGCTGCGGCCCTGCGCCCGCGAGGCGTGGATCCGCGCGCAGCGTGACCTGGCCTCCAGCCCCGGCAACCCCGCCGCCCTCCACTTCGGAGGGCGGCGGGCCCGTCGCATGCTCGACGACGCGCGCGAACAGGTCGCGATGGCCCTCGGCGCCGACATCCACGAGGTGATCTTCACGTCGGGCGCGACGGAGTCCGACGCGCTGGGCGTCATGGCCCCCGCGCGCGGCGCGAAGGCGCGCGAGGAAGAGCGGGACCTCATCGTCGTCTCCGGTGTCGAACACGACGCTGTCGCCCACCAGCGCGAGGTTGCCCTCCGCGAAGGCTTCTCCTGGGAGGTTCTCGGCGTCGACCCGGGCGGGGTGAGCGTCCTGCCCGGCGCCACCGGGGGTGCCCCCTCCTCGTGGGAGGGGCGCATCGCGCTCGGCTCCATGACCCTCGTCTCCTCGGAGATCGGCACGATCCAGCCGGTCTGCGACTTCGCGGCCCTCGTGCGCGAGGCCGGGGGCCTCGTCCATTGCGACGCCGCGCAGGCGCTGGCGACCATGGACGTGTCCTTGACTGGGCTCGGCGTGGACCTGATGAGCATTGGCGGGCACAAGGTCGGAGCCCCCGTCGGCGTCGGAGCGCTTATCGCCCGGCGCGGCATACCGGTCGCCACCGACCGCCCCGGGGGAGGACACGAGCGCTCGATTCGCTCGGGCACACCCGACGTCGCGGGCGCCTGCGCGCTCGCCGCGGCCCTCGCCGAGGCCACCGCCGAGCGTGCCGCGTTCGCCCGGCGCGCCCAGGAGCTGAGGGCGCGGCTGCTGTCCCGACTGCCCGAGGGCGTGTCCGCGACGGCGGGGGAGTCGGCCTCGTGCCCGACGATCATCCACCTGTCCCTTCCGACGGCGCACCCGGAGGCCGTCCTGCTGTCCTTCGACATGGCGGGTATCGCCGTGTCAGCCGGGTCGGCGTGTCACGCGGGGGTGACGCGCCCCTCGCAAATCGTCATGGCGATGGGTCGCAGCGAGGAGGAGGCCCTGGGGGTATTGCGCGTGTCGCTGGGGCGCGAGACGACCCGCGCCGACATCAATGCCTTCCTGGCGGCCCTGCCCGGTGCCGTGCGAGCGGGCGTCGCCCTGGACGGGGCTTCCAGCGCGCGTGGCGAACGCAACGAGGAGGGGTAATGCGAGTCCTCGCAGCTCTGTCCGGAGGGGTGGATTCCGCCGTCGCCGCGGCCAAGGCCGTCGAGGAGGGGCACGATGTCGTCGGCGTCCACATGGCGCTGTCCTCACAGCCCCAGGAGTGTCGTATCGGCTCGCGCGGCTGCTGCTCGGTCGAGGACGCGGGGGACGCGGCGCGAGCCGCGGAGATCATCGGCATCCCCTTCTACGTGTGGGACCTGGCCTCCGAGTTCGAACGGACCGTCGTCACCGACTTCGTCGCCCAGTACCGTGCGGGGCGCACCCCCAACCCGTGCGTGCGCTGCAACGAGTTCGTGAAGTTCCGCGAGCTGGCCGACCGGGCCCGCGCGCTCGGCTTCGACGCTGTGTGTACCGGCCACTACGCGGCCCTCGTCGATGGAGCGTCGGGACCCGAGCTGCACCGAGGAGCCGACGCGCTCAAGGATCAGTCCTACGTGCTGGCGGTGATCGGACCCGAGGAGCTGGCCCGCGTCGTCCTGCCGCTGGGCAACGCGCCCTCCAAGGCGTGGGTGCGCTCGGAGGCGCAGCGCTTGGGTCTGGGCGTGTCCGATAAGCCCGACTCCTACGACATTTGCTTCATACCCGACGGCGATACTCAGGGCTTCCTGCGCGCCCACCTGGGCGTCGCCGAGGGCGATATCGTCACCCCCGAGGGCGAGATCCTCGGCCGCCATGACGGCTACTGGAACTACACGGTCGGCCAGCGCAAGGGCCTGGGAATCGGTGCTCCCGCGCCCGACGGTCGCCCACGCTACGTCCTGGAGACCGACCCGCAGACGAACCGGGTCGTCGTGGGCGCGGCCGAGCTGCTGTCCGTCTCGCGCATCGAGGCGACCGACGCCGTGTGGCTTGCCTCCGACGACGATGCCTCGGACGCGACCGATCTCTTCGTGCAGCTGCGCGCCCACGGAGCACCCATCCCCGTCGCGTTACTGCGCCGCGACGGCGACACGATCAGCGTCGAGCTCGAGGACAGCGCGCGCGGCGTCGCCCGCGGCCAGTCGATGGTGGTCTACCGGGCGAGCCGGGTCCTCGGCGAGGGAACCATCCGCGCGACCGCGCGCTGAGGGAGCAGGGCATGCCGGCCTCGTCGGTGCCGCGTTCGGACGTGCCGACGTCCATCGGCTAGACTGGGCTGCGCGCGCGAGTGGCGGAATTGGCAGACGCGCTGGATTTAGGTTCCAGTGTCTATGACGTGTGGGTTCGAGTCCCATCTCGCGCACAGTGGGGTCGCGGCCGGGTTGCTCCTTCGGACGGGGCGCCGTCGCCTCGCGACCGCGGGCTTGCTGGCCTCGCCCGGGGGAGGCGGGGGCGGGCCGCTATACTCGGTGCAATGCAGCCGGCTCCCGTCTACAACCACGTTCCCGACCTGTGCGTCGTGACGCTGAGCTGCGCGGCAATCGCCTTGGCGCGGATCGCCCCGAGTACGGTCCTTCTTCCGCCGTCACTGCGCGCGGTCGGGGGGATTTCGATCGCAGTGGCGGTCTTCGTCGGTGGCGTGACGCTGCGTGCGCTGCGCACAGCCGCCACCTCGACCAATCCCATCGATGCCCCGACGCGCATGCTCACCTCGGGACCGTTTGGTTGGTCGCGCAACCCGCTGTACCTGGCCTATGTTCTCGCTGTCCTGGGCTGCGCGCTGCTGGGCGGGTCCTGGGCTGCGCTCATCTGCCCGCTGGCTTGCTTCTCGGTTCTCAACTGGCTCATCATCCCCATCGAGGAGCGCGCGATGCTCCGGGCGTTCGGCGAGGAGTACGGCCTTTACCGGCGCCGGGTCAGGCGCTGGATCTAGGCGTGTTGCCGCTGCGGCGTGCCGGGAATCGTTCGCCGACTGCCCGCGCGCGGTCGCACCGGGCGGGGGGCGCCGATAGACTGAGTTTCATGAGTGCTTTGCATATCGGCCAGCAGGCCCCCGACTTCACCGTCGCCACCACGCAGGGAACGCTGTCCCTGTCTGACCTGCTGGCTCAGGCCTCGCGCGGAGTGGTCGTCTACTTCTACCCCAAGGCGTCCACGCCCGGATGCACCACGGAGGCCTGCGACTTCCGCGACTCTCTGGCTTCCCTGCAAAGCGCGGGCTACTCGGTCATCGGCGTGTCGGCCGACTCGATGGCCGCGCTGGAGCGCTTCGCCGAGAATCAGTCCCTGACCTTCCCCCTGGCATCCGACCCCGAGCACAGCGTTCTTACGGCCTACGGCGCGTGGGGCGAGAAGAAGAACTACGGGCGCACCTACGTCGGTATCATCCGCTCCACCGTGGTCGTCGCCGCTGACGGTACCGTCTGCCTGGCCCAGTACAACGTGAAGGCTACCGGCCACGTCGCGCGCTTGCGTAAGGCGTTGGGGATCGACTAGTCCTATTGCTTCCTGAGTAATCAATAGCTATGCTTGGTCGCCGAGTGTTAGCGTTTTGTTGATGGAGGGCTCATGGGAGCAGCAACGCCGGAGGCGTATCGGGTTGGTGCGGAGGCGGGGCGGCGCGACTATCCGGGCGGGGTCCCCGCGCGATTGAGCGAGCGCCCCGTCATGCCGGGACCCTACGTTCCCCCCGCCGCCTTCGCCTCGCCGGTGACGCGCCAGACGCCCGTCGTGCGTCGCGTGCGCGCGCACGTTCCCGTGATCCCGCCCGTCAAGCGGGACGAGGTTTCCCGCGGGGCCGCGATCGCAGCCAAGACAGCGGTATCCGGCGCTGCGCCCGCGCCCCCGAAGGATCGCCGCTCCTGCGACGGTCCCCTCACGCCAGGGCAACGAAGCTGCGCCCCCCACGAGGGGGCGGCCAGCCCCGCCCGCGAGTACGCGCAATGCGACGAGGAGGGTATCTTCGCCTTCGATCGGGATCATCAGGATCAGGCGGCCGACGAGGAGTTCGTCGCCCGCGACGCAAGCCGGGCGCTGCCCTCTCGAACCGACCTCGCTCTGAGCCGTTGCGCCTCGGTGACTCCTCGGTGTTCGAGTGTCGCCTCGATGCCCATGCGCGCCCCTGCAGCGCAGGGGGTGCGGCGCGGGGCGAGCGTCCTCGGCGCCGGCGAGAGGGTCGGAGGGATGCCCTCGCGACGGGAGCGTCCCCGACACAAGAAGCGTTCGAGGCGCGGGCTCGGCATGTTCATCCTCGGGTTCGTGATGGCGCTCGTGCTGGTCGCGTGCGCGGCCGCGGCGCTGTACTTCCTGCGCTTTGCCCCGGCCGACGGTCGTTCCCGCGCTGCAGACGCACGCTGTCCGAGTGGGCAATGCGCGTACCTGATCGGTGGGGGAAGCGTCGATGGCGCAGGCGCGTAGCGCCGCCGCGAGCACTCTCGCGATGCCGGGTGTTTCGCACGCTGGCGTCGGCTGTTGAGCGATTCACGCTCGCTTGTTTCCTGAGTAAATGCGACATATGCTTAGTGAGCAATCGACAGTCGTCTGCCAATGGAGGAGCCGTGAGAGCGCAATCGCCGGACATGTATCGACCAGATGGAGGTCGAGGCGCGCGCGGGGAAGAAGGCAAGCACGCGCAGAAGTGGCCCTCTTCGCCGCCGACGCGCCGCGCACGCCATCGTGGATCTGCTGCTTCTGGCGATTCACGGTCGGGGGAATCAAGCGCTTTCGCCCCACATGACGAGCGCGACACACGCGAGATGGGACGCGGACGCCACGAGCAAGCGCCCTCACTCGCATCGGGGGAGTCCGTGCGGCAACCCGGGTCTGGCCCACGCGAGGAGCGGCCCGCGTCATTACGTGACGGCGATGGATACGCTGCGCCTCAAGCTCGACCTGCTCCGCGCCTCGTTACGGTCGAACAGATGTACGTACCTGCAGACGAGGTGGAGGAAGCCCGTCGTCGTGACGCCCTGGCGTATCGATACGATCTGGCAGGTTTGCGGGCAGAGCATTATGAGCCTGTTCGGAAGAAGCGGCGCTGGAAGCTCGGGCTCGCAATGTTCACCCTTGGATTCTTCGTCGGTATCGTTGCGACTGTCGGATCAGTGATTGGTGTGGCCATGTTTGTAGGAGGCCAGACGCGAGCACAGTCTCAGCAGTTTTCTTCTGCTGTAAGGGCATGCAAAGCGGCTCCTCATGCGACGGTTGCATCCGATGGGTCAAGCTTGGAGATGAATACGTTCGGTAAGAAGCAGCCAGGAATGAGTGTGGCTACCCTTAGCTGTGTTCTTCAGGAGTTGGATGCACCTGAGTCCCTGATGCAACGAATGGATACCACTCGAGCAATTGATGGAACTCGGGAAGAGACGTGGGGGCCCTACCGCGCGACGTGGACCTACCATCCTGACCAGGGGCTTCACGTCGTGATCAGCAGCAAGTAGTCCACGCGCCTGGAGCGTCGCAGTTTCACGTCCTGAGACGTGACCGATGCAATGAATGGGCTCCATCATACCTTAGGGTGGGTATTCCGATGAGTGAAGGAGACAGTTATGCCCGATGGAGTCCCTACAACCCCCTCCGCACCAGCTGGTGACGACGTTGCGCTCGCGATCCGAGGCCTCGTCAAGATCTACGGCAACCTGATCGCCGTCGCGGACCTCTCCCTGGACATCCCCACCGGATCGTTCTACGGGATCGTCGGCCCCAACGGCGCAGGAAAGACGACGACCCTGACGATGGCCACCGGTCTGCTCACCCCCGACCAAGGCACGGCTATCGTCCACGGCGTTGACGTGTGGCAGGACACCGAAAGGGCGCGCGCCCTCCTGGGCGTCATGCCGGACGGCATGCGCCTGCTCGACCGACTCTCCGGCCCGGACTTCCTCGTGCACGTCGCCATGCTTCGCGGCCTGGACGCCAACACCGCCCGCCAGCGCTCCCAGGAGCTGCTCGCCGCCCTCGACCTGTCCGACGCCGGAAAGAAGCTCATCGCCGACTACTCGGCCGGCATGACGAAGAAGATCGCCCTCGCCGGGGCACTTATTCACTCGCCGCAGGTCCTCGTCCTCGACGAGCCCTTCGAGGCCGTCGATCCCGTCTCGGCGACCAACATTCGCCAGATCCTCACCGACTACACCAAGCGCGGCGGAACCGTCATCCTCTCCTCCCACGTCATGGCCACCGTCCAACAGCTGTGCTCCCACGTGGCGATCATCGACAAGGGGCGGGTCCTCGTGTCGGGCACGATCGACGAGGTCGCCCAGGGCGCAGACCTGGGCGAGCGTTTCACCTCCCTGGTCGGCGGTGTTCACGCGGAGGAGGGCCTGTCGTGGTTGGGCAACTGATCCGCCTGAAGTTCCAGATTATCTGGAATACGATCCGCCGCCAGGTGGCCATCTTGGTCCTGTCGATCGTGGGGGCGCTGTACATGGCTTCCGTCGCGGGCAGTATCTACGTCGGGCTTGTGTTCCTGGCGCGCTCCGACGCCGCGCCCGAGGCGGCTCCGCTCTTCGCCTTCGCGGGCCCCCTGGTCGCCGCCGCCTGGCTCGTGTTCCCCATCCTGTTCGCCTCCATGGACAACTCGGTGGATCCGGCGCGCCTCGCCCCCTATGTCGGACCGAGCAAGCGCCTCGCCGCAGCCCTGGCCGCTGCGACCGCCGTCGGCCCCGGAGGCCTGATCTCCGCCGCCATCCTCCTCCTTCCCGCCTGGTTCGCGCTGTGGCGCGCGCACTGGCTTGAGGTGTTGGGCTACCTGATAGGGTCCGTCGCGACCCTCGCGATAGCGATCCTGTGGGCACGTGCTGTCGGCACCTGGTTCGCCGTTCGGCTCAACACCTCCGGCAAGAAGGATCTCGTCACTCTCATCGGCGTCACTGTCTTCATGGTGGTCGTCACGCCCATGGGCTATTGGTTGAGCGTCCTGAGCCGCAACTTCTCGCTTGACGTCTTCTCGGCGGGCGTGGACATTGCGCTGTGGACGCCCTTCGGAGCTCCCTTCGGCGTCGTCGCCTCCCTCACTGAGGGCGCCTGGGTGGCGGCGGCGATCCGCGCAGGAATGAGCCTGATCGTCGGCTACCTGGGATGGCGCGGATGGCTGATGGTCCTGCGACCCGTCATGAGTGGATACCGGGGCGACATCAGCGCCGACGCTCAGCGGGCCATCGATGAGGGGCGACACTTGATCGACGAAACCGTTGAGGTGGCCGAGCGCACCCATCGCGTCGCGCAGGCCCGCTCAGCCGGACTGCGCAGCGTCGATTGGTTCACCCGAATCGGCCTCGGCCCGCGCAGCGCCTCCCTCGCAGCGCGGACCCTGCGCTACTGGTTCGTCGATCCGCGCCTGAACATGAATCTTGTCCTCGCCGTCATCTTTCCCATCCTGGCGATCCTGATGGGACGCATCGACTTCGGCGACCAGACGGTGGTGTTCACTGGGATCTTCCTATACCTGGTGCCTATCACGACGGGCATGGCGACCGGCTCGCTCATGCAGTACGACTCTACGGGCGCCTGGATCGTCATATCCTCCGGCATGAGCGGGCAAGAGGAGCGACGGGGGCGCCTCTTCGGCTCGCTACCGGCCCTGCTTCCCCAGGTCTTCGGCTACCTGATTCACGATGTCGCCGTCGGGGCGAGCGCCCAGGACTTCATCTACCACCAGGTGATGGGCGTCGTGTTCTTCGCCGGAGCGGCCGCCACCACTCTCGTCATTAATGCGCGGTGGGTCTACCCGGTTCAGCCTCCCGGCACGTCGCCACTGGCCACCAAGGGCACAGGATCCTTCCTCATGACGATGCTGCTGCAGCTCGTCGGCTTTACGGGAACCGCCCTGCTCCAAGTGCCCTCCTACGTTCTGCTGGCCCTGGCTGCCTTTGGGTTCGTGCCCCAGTGGGTGGCGTTCGTCGTCGCACTCGCCTGGTCCGTCCTCGTGCTCGAGGCGGGCGTCCGCGTCGGCGGTCGCGTATGGGACCGCTACGCCGTGGCGGCGCTGACCACGATTCGCAGCTGGCCGGGCCACTGATCGTCACTGTTCTCACGCTGCGCGAGGCCGAAGCAGGCCGTGCCTCGGCCTCGCGCAGCGTGTGGGGACGCGGTAGCCGACGCCGCGTTGCACGATCGGGACGATTGTCAGCGCGTTCGGCGCTTCCGCGGCGGGCGCGCTCAAGCCGTGGGCCCGCGCTTGATGGGCAAACACCGGTGAGCTCGTTCGCGCTTGGATCTGTTGGTAGCGGCGCTACACCTGGTCCGTATGCATTACACCCTTTCTGATCGGGTGTAGTGCTCCGTAACGGGTGTACCGCCTTCTTCCACGGCCGTGGCGGCCCTGGCAAGCGCTGTCCCGCGCTGCTCAGTCGGGGAGCATCCCATCTGCCCCGGTGCGGTCGCGGGCGTCGAACGCGGATAGGTCATCGGCGTGCCGATGTGCACGCCCCCACGCTCACGTTCGCGGATCGACGCGTGCGAGCGCAGCCACGAATCACCCTCGGCGTCGGCTTCGCCACACGGTCACTACACACGGTCCGCGCGCGGTCGACGAGACGCAAACGAGGGTTATAGGACATTTCGTGTTGCTGGGGTTGGTCCCAGGTGTCGTGGTTGGGAGCGGTTTGGGGGGATTGGCCTTATTAGAGGTGTTGTGTCGGCGTGTCGTCGGCGTGTCGGCCTCCTAATCAGGCGATTCCCCCCGATAACCAGGGCTACAGGACACGACGCGTTAGCCGGGGGCTTGCCCCCTGGTGTTGTGGCGGCAGCAGGTTGGTGTGGCCCGTTGCCAGGCGTTTTCGAGGGCTGCGTCGGTGGGGATGGTGGCCAGGATTGTCGCTGCTGGTTCAGGGTGAGGAGAGTGGGTGTAGCACCACCACAACACGGCTTTCATGCGTCGGGTCAGGCGCATGGGGCGCTGTGCGCAGCATCTGGGGTAGGCGCGCGTTCGTGCTGTCGATCTGGTTGGTCATCGCGGGCATCTGCTGGGACCAGGTGGGGTCCAGGTAGGTGAACAGTAGCCCCTGCGCGATGAGCTTGTTGAGGCTGTGACGAGCCCGAACGAGCCTGTCATGAGTGTATTCCCATCCCCCGTCAGGCCTGCGTGTTGTCTGTGCCAAGAAGCCCTTCCAGCGCGTGCACCAGGCCTGGTAGGCGCCTAGCCATTCCTGGGCGCCATCAATGTCTTGCACGTGCGTGAGCTGGCGTCCAAGAGCGCATAAGCGCTGCGAGGCCTGCAGTTTGGGGCGCGTTGTGGCGGGTTGGCGAATGCGGCAATACGCATGGAAGGTGCAGCGTTGAACACCCGTGGTAGGCCAGAGCATCTTGCACGCTGTCGCCAACCCGCTCCCCGGTCGGTGACGACCAGGGCCGGGGGTGCGATCTGGCTCATGAGCGCGCCCCGGGCCCGAGAGTTTTCGCTCCTAGCCGCCTACCAACCCAGCACATGATCGGGCGTTTGAGCGATAAGAACCACGGCACTTCGGCCCAGGTGGATACCATCGACGAAGATGACGTCACGAACCTCATCAAGGATCGGGCTCAAAGGCCATAACTGCCACAACGGCGCACACACCCTGCGACACGAACGGCCCCCGCCAGGCACATCCGCCTGACGACGCCTACCCAGGAGCCACACCAAGAACTCATCACAATGCTTGGCCGTGGACTCTATTTTGTTCAGCGTCGTGATGCGGCAGGGTTTACACCGCCAGCGCTGACGACCTGATGAAGTCCTACCGTGAGGGATCATGGGACAACCACACACAGGGCACAACGCAGTACTCACAGGAACGAGGCAAGCACGACCAACCAGGGCAGTAACTTTCGCGCGCGACAAAGCCGAAAAGTCATCCTACCAGCAACACGATTTGTCCATCCTCATCGTTGGTCCCAACCAACTAAAACACCGACTTTCCCGCACCAGAAAGCCGAAAAGTTACCCTACCAACAACACGTAGTGTCCTATAACCCGGGAAGTGCTCGCGCATTCGTGTTTGACAAGTGTTCCGAGGGAGCGGTGCATTGCGGCAAGGAAGGGCATGGCCGTCCTTGTCGTTGGTTGTGACACGAGGCCGTGGTCGGGTCGGTGGGCGCCCGCTAGCGGGGCGTGGGCTGGGGGTGGGGCTGCTGTAGCGGCTGGGGCTGCCGGGTGGTCGGCGCGTTCGCCTCTGAGCACACCAGGAGTTCTGCGATGTCGTGCGGCAGGCCCGCGGCCGATTCGACGTAGCCGATGGTTTCGCCGATCCCGATCGTTGTGATGAGCTGACGGATGTGCACCATCAGTTCGGGCTCCTGCCGGCGGATGCGCTCGACGCTATAGCCGTAGAGTATCCGCACGTGCTGGCGGCGCTGGAAGAGCTGCGACGTTTGCATTTTACGGTAACCCTGCATGATAACGCGGAAGTAGATAAAAAACAATAGGACGCCGAAAAAGATGAGGAGGACGATCAGGTAGGATGATTCCATAGCTTCAGTGGAGGGACAGGAGCGTGTTGATCACGGAGTTGGGGAGGTGGGTAGCTTGTCGAATCCGGCGCCGGGCAACCGACCGATCACCGTTGGCCTCCCAGAGTGTGTCGCGTGTCAGCTGCTGCAACTGGGCGTAGCTGTACTTCTTGAGGAACGCTTCGTATCTCAATATTGGCCGTGCTAGGATCAGCAAAACTATGATTGAGCAGGCGCATCCGATGAGGACCATGCTCATTGCGCCGCCGAGAAAGCTAACTAGCGCAACCATGGTGTCCTTCCTGCGCCTCGGCGCATCAGCGGTGCTTGGTTGCGTCTCCCATCATAGCGGGAGCAGGGTTCGAGTGTCCAGCCTCCTTGAGCCGGCACGAGGCCGTGGCCGGGTTCGGCGGGCGCCCGTTAGCGGGGCGTGAGCTCCGTGGCGTAGGTGATGGCGGCGTGGATTCCCTTGCTTGCTGCAAGTTGGCGGATGTGCGCCATCAGTAGGGGGTTGGCTTGCCGGATGCGGGCGAGGTTGTAGCCGTACTCCTGCATGGCCTGGAAGCGCTGCTCGGCCAGGATCATGCGGGTCCGCCTCTGTCGAATGAGCTTGAGGCCGAGCCAGTAGGCGAGGGTAAAGAAGGGAAGCAGGATGATGATCATGAGCTGGATCATCACCTCGACGGAGATGTGCATGGCGTTACCCCTGGAGGGAGATGAGGGTGTCGATCGAACGCTTGGGGAGTTGGACCTTGCGGTGTAGCGCGCGGGCGGCGGCCTTGCGATTGCCGTGCGCCTCAGCCAGCGCTTGCTGGGCCAGCTGGTTGAGGTGATCGTAGGTGTAGGTGGATGGGCGCTGACCCAGGCAGGCGCGCACTGTCACGTAGGCGTCTGCGGACCTGTAGCCAGCGATGGCGGTCACAACCAATGCGATTAGTGTCTAGATCGGGACAATGTCCATGATCTCCTCCAAAGGTTGATGTGATGACGAGTGGCACGGCGGGTGCCCGTAAGCGGGGCACCGGGTTCGCGTGTCCAACCTCGGGAGTCGGCACGAGGCTGGGGCCGGGTGCGCGACACCAATCGTAGGCGCACGCCTAACAGCAGGTCAATTGTCCGTCTGATGGCGCATCTGGCGCGTCGATTCTCCTCAGTGTGTCGCACGCCCACAAGGGGAGTGACTGCCAGTTATCTGGAGTGCCAGTCGCTCGTAGGGGGACGACATCGGTCGCAGGGAACGCGGCGAGGACTGAGGGGAGAGCGGTCCCATCTCCCAGACCCATCGTGCGGGTGAGGTATTGGACGAGCGTGAGCTGGTCGAAGCACTTGTTTCTCATCGGAGACAGGTTCTTTATGCCGAGGCGTTCCGCATCTTGTGGAAGCTTCACTTGTCGCAGTGTGCGATTAAATAGTCGTCCCTGGTGTGCGCAAATGTTGTGCAGGATTCGTAGATTTTCCAGCCATGAATTGACCTGCGGCCGACTTAATTGCAGAGAGCTAGCGATGCTATCTTGGCAGTGAATGGGCGCCATTTTAAATAGCATGGCAAGCTGTCCCCATTCGAGGATGTGAACCGCTACCCAAATGGGTAGTTTACCCCAGTATTCACTTTTGTAGTGTTGGATAAAGTCTTCTTGTGATCGGCGAAGGTTTCTATTGTAGGAGCTGATCCATCTTCTATATTCGTCGGTTTCGTGATTGTTCTCCTTGTTAAAACCCGAGGGCCCTAACCGAAGTGATGCAAGGTGCAGATAGGGGTGTTCCGTGCCGAGGGTGTAGCCAATGAGCGCTCGTAAGCATACTTCGATCCGTGAGAGTTCTTGAAAAGTTGTTGAACGGAGCCGCTCATCGAATCGATAGAGTGCTAAGATCTGTTCGAGGTGTGTGTTGGGAGAGAATCGATCAGAGCGCGTTCGGCTCTCCTTGTCCTATTGGCGAAAGGGATAAGAGTAGCCGGACAATCTGTAGTAGCTGATTGTCTCGAGTGCTTTTCGGGCTGTTTCAATGTCATCGATGATTACCCCGCGTGATCGCAATATATCGATCTGTTCGTCGATAGTTCGAAAAGGCTTCTCCATGGTTGTGCGCCTTTGCATATGAGAAAACCGGCCCTGGACCTTACGGCGGAACCGGTGTTGATGACACAAGCATATCTCTGGCATGTCAGAATGTCAACGAGGTGTATGTGTGGTGCATCACGACGCGGCGTTACATGCTGTGGTTTACTCGCTTGCTTCGGGTTGCCGGGGACAAGAAGACAGTCCCTGGAACCCTCGGCGAGGTAAGGGTGGTCTTGGCCGGCCACGCGATTCGTGTCAGCCTTGCGGAGGCTGACCTGGGTCGTTGCACATCGTGATCCCCTGGAAGCCGGCGGCCCCTAGAACCTGGAAGATCTCGTCGAGGAGGACCATCGGCTCGGCGGTGCCCGCCGCGAACTCGGGGTGGCGGATTTCGATCGCGGCCATGCCGCGGGGGTCCGTGACCGGCTCGGTCTCGAACTTCTCCGAGAGCAGTGCGTTGGCCTCCTCCAGGTCGGCGGGGCAGCCGAACGCCCAGGTCACCGCCTTGTTTCCCCCGCCCGTGGGGGTGCGGTGAATGTACATGCGCGTCATGAGGATGCGGCGCCCCCAGCGCGGGAACATGTCGCCCACGCGCGTAAACAGGGCGATGTCGGCAAGATCCCCGCCCAGCGACGAATCCACGAGCGCGTAGCCGTAAGCGCCAATGCCCCGCAGGGTCAGGGCGTCCGCGAGAAGCCCCATGACCTCGTCGCCGAAAGGCTCGGGCTGGAAGTACACGCCCTCGCCGACCTCGGGCGCGTCCGGCCCCAGCAGCGAGATCTCGAAACCCGCGTCGGCCAGCGCGTCCCGCACGAGCGCGACGTTGTGCTCCGGGAAGGGGTGCAGCGCGGCGGCGTTCGCGGCGATGCGCTCGATAAAGACGTAGGTGGGGAAACCAAGCTCAGCCATGCGCTCATTGTACGGGCGCGCGCCCCGCGCACGCGACGAGGCCGCAGCCCCCCTCCCCAGACAGGCGACCCGAGGGCGGGCCACGGCCTCGTCAACGAGTGGGCGTCAGCGCAGGCACAGCCCCTGCTCGTTGAGGACCTGCAGGATGGGGGACACGTGCGCGCCACCCACGCCGATGCCGTTGGCGACCAGGTGCGTGAAGGACTCCAGGCGCGAGCCCGAGCGCAGGTCGTAGTACTGCGTGACCTCGCGGTCGTAGTCGGCGAGCGCCTCGGTGTAGGACTCGACGCGCGGGTACGTGTTCTCGGCGGTCAGGACGGACAGGGGAAGACGCGGCTTCTGTTCCGGCTCCTGGTCCGGGTGTCCCACCAGCAGGCCCAGGATCGGGAAGGTCAGCTCCGGCAGCTCGAGGGCGTCCACGACGAGCCGCGGATCCGCCAAGATCGAGCCGAGGTAGACGGTGCCCAGGCCCATCGACTCGGCGGCCACCACCACGTTCTGCGCGGCCAGCAGCGCGTCCTCGGCCCCCGTGAGGAACAGGTTCATCGAGGACAGGGCCTCCGAGGAGACGCCCTGCTCGGCACGGATGCGGCTGTTGCGGTACAGGTCGACGACGAAGATGAACATGTCCCCCTTCGTGCCTCCCACGTAGGGCTGCCCGGAGGCGGCGTAGATCTTCTCGCGCACCTGCGGGTCGGTGATGTGTAGGACCGTGTACCCCTGCAGGTAGGAGGCGGTGGCCGTGTGGCGGGCAACCTCCATGAGCGTGGTGACCTCGTCCTCGGTGAGGGGCTGGTCCTTGTAGGCGCGGATCGTGCGGTGGGCGAGCTGGCTCGCAATCGTATCGTTTGTCATGGGTTCATTCTACGATTGGGAGCGTGAAGAGAATTGAGCCTTTCGGTCCTTTTGCGCTGCCCGCTGGCGTCGCGCCCGTCGCCGTCGCCTCCCCGGCCGGTGATCTCAGCGGGCTGCTCACCGGCCCGAGCGCCGACCGCCTCGTCGACGGCACCCCCTCGGCCTGCGCCGCCAGCGCGCCGGGAGGAGCCGGGGAGAGCCGCGTGCTCCTCGTTCCCGGCTACACCGGGTCCAAGGAGGACTACGCGCCAGTCCTGCCCTTCCTCGGCGAGGCCGGCTGGGACGTCCTCGCCTACTCGCAGCGCGGCCAGGGCGGGTCGGCCGCGCCCGCGGGCCTGGGTGCCTACGGGATGAGCGACTTCGTCGGGGATCTCGTGTCCATCGCCGAGGCCTGGGCGGGGACCTCGGGGCGCGTGCACCTCGTCGGACACTCCTTCGGAGGCATCGTCGCGCGTGCCGCCGTGGTCGCTCGCCCCGACCTCTTCGCATCCGTCACCCTGTTCTGCTCGGGCCGCGCCGCCTACGAGTGGATGAACACCCTGCCCGTCCTCGACCCCCTCCCCTCGGGCCCCGGCGCGCGCGAGCAGGTCCTGCGCGCCTACTTTCCCGACATGAACTTCGCTTCCCCCGGCGTGGGATGGGCGGAGTTTCAGCGCGTTCGCGCGCTGGACACGGCCTCGGAGAACCTGGTAGGTATCGCCCGAATCCTCGCCGAGCTGCGTCCCGACACCCCCGCGCTCGCGGCCACTGGAGTGCCCGTGCACGTGCTATACGGGGACCAGGACGAGATCTGGCCGCCGTCGTGGTACGCGCAGGAGGCCTCGGAACTGGGGGCTCGCGAGAGCGTCATCCGAGGAGGCATGCACAGCCCGCAGCTGCAGTTCCCGCAGCAGTGGGCCAGCCTCGCGAGTGCGTTCTGGGCGGAGGTCGAGTCGGGGTCGCTGGTCTGGTCCCTGTGACGCGCGTGTGACATCGTCCCAAAAGGCGACACCGTGATGCATCGGTGTGGGGATTGCCGCCTATCATGAGGATATGAACAAGCGTTCCATCCTCACCGCAGTGCTCGCGCTCGGCCTGGGCGTCGCCGCCCTGACCGGATGCGCCCCCAACACCGGCGCCAACTACGTAACGCCCAGCGGCGTCGAGACCGTCACGACCACGATCGCTGAGATCGGCGATCAGGGCGTGAAGGTCCCCGAGAAGCGCGACCTGAAGGTTGTCCTGCCCGAGTCCGACAAGGCCGCGGACTACAAGGTCGAGGTCTCCGACCCCGAGACCCTCTCCGCCGGTAAGCCCGACAAGAACGTCATCACCCTGCATCCACTCAAGGCGACAGAGGAGGACGCGGACCCGGTGAGCGTGACCATCACCGACAAGGATGGTGTCACCACTGAATTCGCGGTGACTGTCACCCCGGGTGCCAACTGAATCTGACCCTGTGAGGGGCCGGGATCCGCGCGGATCCCGGCCCCTTTCGTGCGCACGTTAACCCGATAGGTGGCGGTGTGGGCGGGGGGCCCATGCTCCACCTATCGGGTTAAGCGGCTCTGCGCATTTGAGGGTGCAGGAGTGGCGGAACGTGGTTCCGGTGTGCGCGGAGCCTCGTCGCGCCCGGGGCCACAGCATGTCGCGCTGAGGTAATGCGCATCGCGCGACCCGCCTCCTTAAGGGCGCTCTCGCACGCCAACCTGGTGTGCGCCCGACCGTGCGCCTGGACGCGCCGGGTAAACGCGCCGCCGCTCTCCCGCCCGCTTGCCCGGTTGTGCTTGTTGGGGGCGGCGGTGCACCCGATCGGTGTGCGCTGCACCTGATCGGTATGCGCTGCACCCCTTCCGTTCGGGTGCTTTGCGACCTAACGGGTGCTTTGCGACCTAACGGGTGCACGGCGACGTACTGGGCGCACGCCGCGTAGCCGAACACACCGGGAAGACGTGCCGCCACTCCTGCACCCGCAAATGCGAAGAGCCGGTTTGAGCGTGTCCGGGAGTTTGCTGCGGTACAGGGGCCCCGTGGCCCGGGCGTAGAAGCCGAGTGTCTCGGGTTCCGACGTCGTCACGATGACGCGGGCATTTCCGGCACGGTGATTCTGCCACGCGTAGAGGTGAAACCAGTCGTTGATCTCGGCGCTACCCGACTGGAATCGAGATCGATCCGCCTTGCGTTCGAGAAGACGCGGCTCTTGCAGGGTCGACACGGGCATCAGCGATCGGGAGTGTGCGGAGTGCTCAGGTTGATGCGGGTGCCGAAGGGGGACGGGCGTTCGAGGAGTCGGTGCAGCTTGGGGTCGGATGTTAGTGGGGCCCGGAGGATCTCCTCAAAGCGCGCATGGTCCTCTTCGCTCAGTACGAAGACGCGTTCGTCAGTGAGGCGCCGCCAGGCCTCAAGCGTGGCTGAGGACAGGACGAAGTCGCTGATGCTGCGAGACTCATACGCGGCGGCACCGCAGATGAGGGCGCTCTGCTTCTCGGTGAGGCGCAGTTCGAGGCGCTGTCAACCTGTGGTGCTCATCGGAATCCCGCTCTCATTCGAACGGTGGTCGTCCGTACATACGGTCGCAGTGGCGAGGATCTGCTGCAAGACACCAACACTGTCGCCCCGATGAAAGTGATCTATAGCGCGAATGTAAGTGCTTCGATGCCAATGCGAGGGGACGAGAATGGGGCCGGGCCGCGCGCGGCCCGGCCCCACCCGGCGAATCACTTGGTGAACTTGTCCTTGAGGTCGGAGGCAACCTCGGTCGCCTTCTCCTTCGCAGCCTCGACGGCCTTCTCGACGTTCTCCTCGCCGACGGTCTCCTTGACCTTCTCGAAGCCCTCTTCCGCCTGCTTCTTCAGATCTTCCAGACCCATGTTGCCTCCTTGGGGTAAATCCGCCGGACAGCTCGAGCGGATAAGGCCATCCTAACGACCGCCTTCCCTCGGTGTCGCGCAATGGACGGGGTTGCTGACCCCGACATCAGCTCGGCTGCTCGCGCAGGATGCGCGCCAGGAAGTCCCTTGTGGCCTGCTCACGCGGCTCGTCGATCACCTGCTCCGGCGGACCCTGCTCGATGATCTGCCCATTGCGCAGGAACACCACGCGGTCGGCCGCCTGGCGGGCGAAGCTGATCTCGTGCGTCGCCATCAGGATCGTCGATCCCTGCTCCTTGATCTCGCGCACGAGGTCCAGGACCTCGCCCACGAGCACCGGGTCCAGCGCAGCCGTGATCTCGTCGAGCAGCACAAGCTCCGGGTTCGTGGCCAGGGCCCGGGCGATCGCCACGCGCTGCTGCTGGCCCCCCGAAAGGCGATCCGGGTACTCCTTCGCCTTGTCCTTCAACCCGATGCGCTCCAGGAGCTCGATCCCGCGCTTGCGCGCGCGCTCGTTGTCCCACCCGTGCACCTTGCGGGCTGCCAGCGTGACGTTATCGAGCACGGACATGTGCGGGAACAGGTTGTAGTGCTGGAACACCACGCCGATGCGCGCCCGGATCGAATCCGCGTTCGCGCGCGGGTCCGTGATGTCCTCCCCGGCCAGGAAGATCTGGCCATCGTCCACGCGCTCGAGCAGGTTCGCGCAGCGCAGCAGCGTCGACTTTCCCGAGCCCGACGCGCCCAAGAGAACGACGACCTCGTGCGAGGCGACGTCCAGGTCCAGGCCTCGCAGCACGACGTTGTCGCCGAATCGCTTGACGACGCCCACGGCGCTCAAGACGGGGGTGTCCCCCTCAGCGTTACTCGCGACCGCCTCGTTCCTATCGGTGACCGCCATCAGACGGTGCCTCCCATCTGCTCGCGCTTACGCAGCCGGGCCGTGTACCAGTCCGACAGCCGAATGAAGGGGAGCGACAACGCGATGAACAGCAGGCCCGCGACCACGTAGGACGTCATGTTGTACGTCTTGGCCTGGACCATCTGCGCGGCGCGGATAGCATCCACCGCCCCCAGGACGGAGATCAGGCCCACGTCCTTCTGCATGGAAATGAAGTCGTTCATCAGCGCCGGCGTCACCTTGCGGATCGCCTGGGGCACGACGATCATGCGTAGCGTCTGCCCGTGGCTCAGGCCGAGCGAGCGGGCCGCGTAGCGCTGGGAGGGGTGCACCGAATCCAGCCCGGCGCGCAGCACCTCGGCCACGTATGAGGAGTACGTCAGGATCAGCGCGACCGTGCCCAGGACCGCGGTCGGGATGCGCGTCGTCGGGTTCAGAGCTGGGATGCCGAAGCCGACCAGGTAGAGGACCACCAGGAAGGGCACGCCGCGGAAGATGTCCGTGTACGCGGCCGCGAGGAAGCGGATGGGGAAGAACACCGGCCCACCCAGCGTGCGCGCGGCGGCCAGCAGGGTCGCGAACACCGCGACGCCCAGGACCGCGACCAGGAGGATGCGGATGTTGAGCCACAGGCCCGAGAGGACCTGCGGGAACGCCTCGACGAAGTACTTGCCGTTGAAGAAGGTCGCTCGGGTTGCCTCCCACCCGTCGGAGTTGACGACGACGGCGATGAGGACGCCCGCCACGACGACGGTGGACGCCAAGGAAACCAGGATCGAGCGGACCGTCTGCTTGCGCCGGTAGGCGCGTCGGCCACGCTCCACCGCGGAAACGGGGGGCGTGGCCGACGCATCACTGGGGTATTCGCTCATGCGGGCGCGGCCTCACTTGAGGACCGGCACGTTCTGTGCCTCGTTCAGCCACTTCTCCTGCAGCTCGGTGAGCTTGCCGGACGAGGCCAGGCGATCGACCGCGGCCGAGACCGTGGGGGTCAGCTTGGAACCCTTGGGCAGGACGATGCCGTACTCCTCGCCGCCCGTCGTGTCGTCGAACTGGC
>ERZ772917.312-NODE-312-length-34938-cov-12.532666_pt1 | contig 34938 bp, 24 predicted proteins | sample MGYA00511187_ERZ772917 | MGnify/ENA primary metagenome ERZ772917 (study PRJEB29015, sample SAMEA2737925) | human oral metagenome | biome: human oral; feature: human-associated habitat; material: dental | place: China | collected 2012 ...
TCTTGCCGAACATCTGGATGAGGCGGCGGTAGGAGTCCCACGCGAAGCGCTCGTTACCGCTAACGGCTGCGAGGCCGAGAACCGACTCATCGTTGAGGCCGATGTTCAGGACGGTTTCCATCATGCCGGGCATGGAGAACTTCGCGCCGCTTCGCACGGAGACGAGGAGCGGGTCGGAGGGGTCGCCCAGGACGCGGCCCATCTGGTCCTCGACGCCGCGCAGGGCGGCGGTGACCTCGGTGGCAAGCGACTCGGGAACCGTCGACTCCTTGAGGTACGCGCGGCACGCCTCGGTGGTGATCGTGAAGCCGGGGGGAACGGGCAGACCGAGCTTCGTCATTTCGGCGAGGTTGGCTCCCTTTCCTCCGAGCAGGTCCTTCATGGACTTGTCGCCCTCGGAGAAGTCGTATACGTACTTGACCATCGTGGTTCTCAACTTCCTTGTATGCGATGACCGGCCCACCGGTGGGCCGCTACCAGGGGTAAGGATACACGCATCAAGGGACCAAGGTCACCTCAAGACACTCACAAGAACAATTGTCCTTACATAGACGAGGCAGGGGCACCTTTGTCGGTATCGCTCGCTCGCGAGAAACTAGCACAAAAGCAGGTGGGGCAGGCCCGAAGGCACGCCCCACCTGCAGCGTTTGAATCGATCAGCGCACGCGGAACTCGATCGTGGTGCCCTCGCCGACGTCGATGAGGTCGCCGTCGTTCAGGACGATCGTCACCATGGGGGTGACGTCCTGGAACGAGCCGTCGGCGTGACGCAGGACGGTGCCGTTCGCACTGCCCAGGTCCATGAGGGCCCAGGAGCCTGGCGTCGTCATCATGACGGCGCAGTGCGAGCGGGAAATCTCGGTATCGGGGCTGGGTACGCGCAGGACCGTGGCCACGGGGCGGCCGGTCAGCGCACGCGCGTCGGGGTCACGGCCGATGACGACGTCACGGGAGACCTCGACGGGTACGGTGCCGCCGTGGATCAGGAACGCGACGGGCGCGGCCGGAGCGGAGTTCGTGGGGGCCAGGCGCAGAATCGTCGCCTCAGCGTCGGTCTCGGCCCCCAGGTCGGCCAGGCCCTCGGCGCTCATGGCCTCGGGGGCGACGGGGGGCTCAACGACAGGAGCTTCAGCGACAACCTCGGACGAGGCTGGGGTACCCGACTCGCCGAAACCACCGGCACGCTCGGCGGACTCCGCCGCATCAACCGGCGACTCCTCGGCGTCGGCGACGACGTAGAGCTCGCCCGAGGGCTGCTCGGCGTCCTTCTCCTCGACTACCTCCGGTGCGTTGTCGACGTCATCGGGGGTGCAGGAAGCGGAGCTCAGCGACACCGGGCCGGTGCTGGTCGCGGCGAGGAACTGGGCCTCGACGGCGGCCAGGTCCACGGAGGAGGTGTGCACGGACGACTCCCGAAGCTCCTCGCGGGCGTCGCGGCGGGCGCGGCGCTCGTGGTCCGGGATATCGGGGTTGATGAGGAAGCCCATCGTGTCGACGGGCATCGAGGCGAGGGCCTCGACCTCGTCGAGCGCGCGGCCGATGCGGATCTCGCCTGCCTCGACGCGGTCGGCGGCGGGCACCATCCACGTGACCTCGTCGCCGTCGATGATGGTGGCCTCGAAGGTCTGCCATTCGCCGGGGTTGAAAGGCCACGCCCAGATCGGGTCGGTCCAGACCTGCTCGGTGATCTGGCCGGCGGCGCGCATACGCAGCTGGATGTCACCCAGCACCGTCAAGTAGGGCTGCTCGCCCGCACAGTCCAGGAGGAGAGCATCGCCCTTCTCGGCCTGAACGTGAGACAGCCACGCCTGGGTGTCGTCACGACCCCACACCACGTCAGCAGCGGAGTCCGCAAAGTCAAGCGGAACCAGCGCCGCACCGAGGGGACCCGTGACGAGCATCGCGCCCTGCCCGCGGCACAGGAAGCGTCCAATCTGAAGCATCAGTTACTGCCTTCTCTACGAGGAACCCGGCGAGCGGTCTCAATCGACGCCAGACGTACTGGTTGAATCATCCGATTCATGACATTCGATGTCAATATTACTCGTGATTTGGTTCCTGCGTAAACCACAACGGCGGTCGTATTGTCCCGCGTACCCAATTCCAGCGACGCGCGCACGAGTGCATCCGCGGTCCCCTGAGGACCGTCGCCGGCCGCAACAACCGCATGAATCTGCGAATCACGCAGGATGCCGTGCACACCGTCTGTACAGATAACCGCCCGATCACCCTCTTCCAGCGGCATGATTGTGTAGTCGGCTTTCACACTTCCGGCCTGCCCGGCACCCAGCGCCTTTGTCACAACGTTAGCGGGAGGGATCAAACGGGGTGCTCCAGAGGTCGCCGAGAGGTCACGTGCCTCCTGCAGCGCGGAGTGGTCATGGGTGAGCTGGCGGATACCCCCGCCGCCCACGACATACACGCGGGAGTCACCCACGTTAAATGAGAGCCAGTACGGCCCCTCCGCGGTGCGCAGCACCATGACGCCCGACAGAGTCGTGCCCGGGGCACTCGCGGGATTATCGATCAGTGCCAGCGAGGCGACGGCCGTCGCCGCCGCGTCGATCGCGACGGACAGGTCCACCAGGTCGACGGGGCGGTTGCCCAGACGATCGGGACTCAGGAACTCCTGGAGGGTGATGACGGCACTCGACGAGGCCTGGGCACCACCCAGGTGGCCACCCATCCCATCTGCAACAGCGAAGACCGGAGGGACCGCCAGCCATGAATCCTCGTTTTCTGAGCGGACCGGACCGATGTCAGTCGAGGCACCCCACCGAACTGCGGGACGTTCCGCATGTTCATTCAGAGACATGTGCCTTCATCCTTTAGCTGCGTTGAGCGCGCGGGATCACGCGCAATACTGACCATTCTACACACGACGTGACCGGCGCCTCGTTGAGAAGCGATGCGTCGCGAAGCATAAAACTCAACCGATTTCATGACCCACATCACGGAACATCCACACACGCGCGCAGCGGCTCGGACATGCGCCCAGACGAGCGGGACACCGTCGTAATCTCCATACAATTCTCGCCGCTTCCGCCGTCCACCATCGCCGTTGTGGTCTCCACGCGGCCGCGCGACGTGCCTGCCGGGCCCGTGGCCTCGTAGGCGTAGACTATGTCCGCCGGGGCCGGGCCCGTCGGCGCCGTCCACGTCCACGTCACCACGCCGTCTGCGTATTCCCCCGTCAGGCCGGACGCCTGCGGCGGGGCCGACCCCACGGCGTCCCCGGGGGCCGGCGACGCACTCGTCGTTTCAGGGGCGGGAGAAATGCGCGTAAACGATCCTTCGCCGCGCAGCATGCCCACGACCAGGCCGGCGGCAATGACCGCGGCCACGAGCGCGAGGAGCACGCCCACGACGGGAGAGATACCCCGCGTGGAGCCCGAAGACCCCTCGACCACGCGACGAGCGGACTCCTCGTCCACGTCCGAAGAACGTTCAATCTTCCACGAGTCCGCGACGGCCTCAACACCGCCGGAGCCCGCCCCACCCTCGAAGGAATACGAGGCCGAGGAGCGCAGGCGCGTCTTATCCAGGTCGATGACGGGAGCGCCACGCAGGCGCGTCTTCTGGTCGCCCGAGACGGGGGCGGAGGCCTTGGAGTGCTTCTCCTTGATCTCCATCTCCGTGCGCGGCAGGCCCAGCTCCTTCTGAACGCACTGGAGCCCCTGACCGAACTCCATCGCGCTCTGCGTGCGCTCCTGAGGGTCGATCGTCATAGCCGCGCGCAGCACGCGCTCGAGCTCTGCCGGCGCGTCCGCGCGGCCCAGGCCACGCATGCGGCCACGCTGCACGCGGTTCGCAATCGACGCGGCAGAGTTATCGCCGATCGGATCCTCGAAGGGGCTGCGGCCCGTCACGAAGGTCCACGTCGTCGCGGCCAGCGCCCACACGTCCTGCAGGGGCGAGGCCGACGAATTCACGTCTTGCTGCTCCGGGGGCGCCCACAGCACCGAGAAGCCGTCGAACGCTCCGACCTCCAGCTGCCCCACCTTCGAGGCCACACCGAAGTCGGCGAGCACCGGCTTACCGTAGGCGTCCAGCATGATGTTGGACGGCTTGATATCGCGGTGCACGTAACCCTGGCGGTGGAACATCTCCACGCCACCGCACACCTTGATCATCGTTTCGAGGGCCTTTTCCAGCGCCATCGGGCGCGCGCGCACCTGCGTGAGCAGGTCAGCAACCGGGCAATATTCCATCACCAGGTAGGCACGGCCGTCGGCCGTCGTGCCCACGCCATGCAGCTCGACGACCGCAGGATGGCCGGCGAGCAAGGTCATAGCGTCGGCCTCGCGATGCAGTTCCTTCGTGCCTCGCTCGTCGCCCTGCGTGCGCACAACCTTAATGGCGACCTCGCGGCTCGGCAGCTCCTGACGGTACAGGAATACGTCGGCGAAGCCACCCTGGCCCAACGGGCGTACCCACCGGAAACCGGGAATCTCGGGGCCCCTCATACCCGCAACCGCTGGCGTCACGCCTTCTTCTCCTCATCCATCGTGCGCGCGATCGACGCGCTCAGTCGCAACTTGCGGCGCATACGCAGGGAGCGCAGGGACAGCGCGCGGCGCACGCGCGCCGGGAAGCCAGCCTTCTTGCTCACCTGGGAACGCAGGGAACGCACCTGGGCCCACGCGTCACGCGCACGGTCACGCGAGGCACCGTTCGAGGCGAAGCTCGCGATATCCGCATAGCGCGCGATCACCACGGGGGCGGGCACGTCGTCACCGAAGCGGCTCCAGCCGTCGATGATGTAGCGGCCCGCGCCGGCCTCGACCTCGTCGACCTCCACCGAGTCCGTCGAGCCGTCGTCGCCGTGGCGCACCTCGCCCGTCACCAGGGTAAAGGGGTCGCCCGGGTCATCGCCGAGCTCCCACTGGGAGGCCAGGGACCAGGCGGTCTCCTGGCGCGTACGCCCCACGTCGATGCGCAGGCCGGAGTCCGCCGCCAGGTCCACGACCTCGTCCCACGAGCCGACCAGCGCGCCCACGGCGGCGGCACGGCGCCGACGCCTGCGACGCCCCGCCTTGAACAGCAGGAGCATCAGCGGCGGCAGAAGAATCAACAGGATGCCACCAGAGATGCCTGCGACGAGACCCCACGGGAAGGGCTCGGCCGGGGGCTCCATCGGGTCGGCGTTCTGGTCGCGCGTCGTCGGCGGCAGCTCCGCGGGAGCCTCCGGGGGCTCCGGGGGCTGTAGCACCTGCGGGCGCGGCACGCTCCGAGGCTTGGGGACCTGGGTCTGCGGCGTGTGGTCGCGCGGGGGCGTGGGATCGAAGACGGCCCAGACGCCGCCCTTGAACTCGACCTCAACCCACGCGCGGATATCCGAGCCGTGCAGGGTCGCGGGGCCGCCCTGGGAGCCGCCCTCGGGGTAGGCACCCATGACGACGCGGGCGTTCATACCCAACTGATGCAACATCAGAGCCATGAGCGCCGAGTACTGCTGGTCGTCGCCGATCAGGTTCTCGTCGGAGGCGATCATGCGCTCAAGGCGATCGGCGCGCACGCCCGGACGCGAGAACTGAGTGTTCTCGTTGAGGTAGTAGCCGTAGGTCGACAGGTGATGCTCGATCGCGCGCGCGGCAGTCAGGGGGGTCGAAGCGTTTTGCGTCAGGTCGGTGGCCTTCGCGCCGATGCCCTCGGGCACATTGGTGTCCTTAGACGTGTTGGGCATAGCCTCCAGCGACGCGAGTTCCTCGTCACGCGCCGACGCGGCGAAGCTCGTCGTCACGTTGTAGCTCATCGCGGCGGCGGGGCTGGTCGTCAGCGCCGCGTTACCCCACGTGTCGAAAAAAAGACCGTCCTTCTGCGAGTCGGCGCCAACGCCGACGAAAGAGATCTGTGAGGGGACACCCGGGACGGGCACCCACGGGCCGGACATGCCGGAGGTAGACACGCTCACGAGCGACGTGCCCACGGTTCTTCCCGGAATCGAGGTTTCAACGGGAATGTAGCCGCTGTGCCCGTCGTCGCGGTTCTCGGACATGCCGAAGGTTGTACCGTCATACACGTCCATCGCGGCGATACGCACGCGCTGGTTTTCGGGCAGGTCGGACACGGTCAAGAGCGTCTCGTCCTTCAGGTCCGTCGTGTAGTGGCGGAACGAAGCCAAGGGGGAAGGATAGTCCTGGATGTCCAAGGGAGGTTTGACCAGGTCGCGTCCGACGACGCGCGCGCTAGTCCCACCCAGCACGGAGGCGGCGGGCAGGGCCACCCCCACGGAGATCGACAGCATGAGCAGGGCGCCGATGACGCGCGCGCCCACGTAGACGGTGGATCGGGAGGAACGGGCGAAGGTGTTCTCATTCCCGCGCGCGCCCGAGCGCCCGACGAGTACGTCTTGCCCCAACGTGATGCGCTGGTACTGGGCGGCGACGGCCCACCAGGCGGCCAGCGCACCCCACCACACCAGGACAGCCCACACGGGCAGTGCCTGGTCGGCCTGGCCAAAGAAGACAGACAGGACGCCCATGGCGATGAGGGGGATGGACCCCAGGACGGCGTGCCCAGCTCGGGCGGTGATGAGGCCAGCCACGGCCGACAGGACGAGGCCGCTCATCCACGGCACGAGCGCCGGACCCGAGTAGGCGGACACGGGCGCGGTCAGCGTCAGCAGGTCCTTCCACGAGCGGAAGGAACCCAAGACCATGACCTGCAGCGTCTTTCCGGTAGGCACGAAACCGTAGAGAGCCTCGGAGCGCAGGGCGGCCGCGCTGCCCACCAGGAAGTAGGTGGCCAGGATGGCCAGGACCGTCGTGAGCGTATCCCAGCGCCACTTGGTCGAGGAGGCCGCGATTCCCAGGCCACACGCCACGCCGGCGCCCGCCGCGATCGCGCCCACTCCCCCGCCGAAAACGGGCTCGAAGGCGGCGACCGGCCCGACGAACAGGAGGGCGAGGGCCAGGAGCGACCAGAGCGGCATGCGCGTACGGAAGGTCGCCAAACGCTGCGTGATCGTCAGCAAGCGCGAGCGCGTGGTGCGCGGCTTAGGCAGGAGCTCATCGGAGCGGAGCGGCGGCTGCGCGACGTGAGGCTTAGCGTTCGTCTGATTGATCATGCGAGTCCCCCGGCAACGATAATGCGCGGCAGATCATCCAGGGTGGAACAGTCGAGGAGGATACCCCTGCCGAGGTCTCGGCGGGCTCGCGCTCGGTCTGCGCCGACGCGAATCAGGGAGACGGGCACATCGATGGGTGCCAGGCGAGCCAGGTGGGCGGCCTCCACATCGGTGGTCTGCGGGCCGACGATGAGCGTCAGCGCGGAAACCCCGGGGCGCTGGGCCACGGCCTCGCGCACGCGCAGGGACAGGTCGGCGAAAGACTGGGACGAGACCTCGGAGAGCGCGTCGAGGAAGCGCATGGCGACCGTCGAGGGCAGCCACTGCTCCGTCGTCGTCATGGACACCGGGCGTGACTCCCGCAGGTTCGCCAGGCCCAGGGAACCCGCGATCGACACGGCCGTCTCGAAGGACTCCTCGTCCCACGCGTCGCGGGAGGTATCCAAAACGATGACGTGGTGGGAGCGGTGTGTCTCCTCGTACTGGCGAACGATGAGCCTGCCCAGGCGCGCCGTGGACTGCCAGTGTACGGCACGGCGATCGTCGCCCGGCTCATAGTCGCGCAGCGCGTGGAAGGACACGTCGGAGCTGGACAGCTTGCCGGTAGACACGCCCTCGACGTCCAGCTGGAAGCCAGTCGCGTCGAAAGGCATACGAATCGTGCGCGGGTGGACGTGCAAGACGACGGGCTCGTCCCAGAAACGCACGCGACGCAGCAGACCCAGGGCGTCGGAACGCACCGCACGCGCCGGCCCCACGTTGATGAGGCCCCGGTGACGCGAAGAGATGAGGAACATTTCCTCCCACTTGTCGCGGGCACCCAGCGGGGGCACCACGAATTCCCCCGTTCCCGAACCGATCGGCAACTCGATGATGCCGGAACGAACAGGACGGGAGCGCTCGTTGCGCACCGAGATCTCTCCGACCGCCGTCTGGCCCGCGACGATGCGCTCGTTGGGCACGCGGATCGAGACAACGTGCGGGGGCTTCAAGGCGACGCGCATGGCCGCCAGGACCAGGGCGACGACTCCCGCGAGGGCGCACGCCAAAGCCTCGATCCACTCCAGGGCGGCCGCCAGGACCAGGGCCACCGCGATGAAGACGATCAGCGCCCACCCGCTGGGCGTGATAGCACCCGCGAGTGCCTTGAAGGGGTGGACACGGCAGGCCTGCGCCCTGCGGGGCGAGACCATCGATACTGTATCCGTGCGCATCCCCTCCATCGTCGTGACCGGTCGGAGAGTCAGACGCCCACCGCCGGCGCGGGCACCGACGTGAGGGCACGCTGGATGACCCCCTCGGAGGTCGCGCCAGAGAACGCGGCATCCGGGTCGACGATGATGCGGTGGGCCCACACCGGCACGGCGAGGGCCTTAATGTCGTCGGGCAGAACGAAGTTACGGCCCTGCGCGGCCGCCCACACGCGGGCGCAACGCACCATGCCGATGGCACCGCGAGTCGAGACACCTAGCAGGGAGGATTCGTCGCCTCGGGTCGCCTCCGCCAGCGCGGCCACGTAGTCGAGGACGGCCCGGTCCGTGTGATTCGCTGAGGCCAGGGCGGACCAGGCGACGATGTCCTTGCCGCTGACGAGGGGGCGAAGCTTCTTCGAGCGGTCGGGGGCTGCCGACCCATCGAGGACGTCAATCATGGCGGCACGCGAGGGGTAGCCTATCGAAGTCTTCATGAGGAAGCGGTCCAGCTGGGCTTCAGGCAGGGGGTAGGTGCCGGCCTGCTCGACGGGGTTCTGGGTCGCAATGACCATGAAAGGCTGGGGGGCCGGACGGCGCACGCCGTCGACCGTCACCTGAGCCTCTTCCATGACCTCCAGGAGGGCGGATTGGGTCTTAGGCGAAGCACGGTTGATCTCATCAGCGAGGACGATTTCCGCGAAGACGGGACCGGCATGGAAGACCCACTCGCCCGTCTTCTGGTTGAACATGTTCACGCCGGTGATGTCGGAGGGAAGCAGATCGGGGGTGAACTGGATGCGCGAGTGCTTGCCGTCGATGACGGCACTGATCGCGCGGGCCAGCGCCGTCTTGCCGGTGCCGGGGGCATCTTCGAGCAGAAGGTGTCCACCTGCGAACATCGTCGTCAGGGCGAGTCGAACGGCCTGACGCTTGTCCAGGACTGCGACAGAGACACCGTCGACGAGGCCCTTGAAAAGCTGGGCAAACCTGGTTGCGTCTTCGATGGAGAGGGTCATAAGTGTTCCTACGTTCGTTTCTATTGTTGCTCTTTCGGCTGAAAAGCCGATTCGTTCTATTCGGTTCGGCAGCTCTTGACGACCTGCTTATCCTTCAGTTCTTGCTCGGAGACCGCCTCTGTCAGGATACCGGCTACACTCGGTGCCCCCTGCGAGAAGCGAAGCTCCGTCTGTTGGGCTGGCCGCCCCGTCTCCACCACGCACACGAGCGTCAACCTCGGCTGGAACTGGGCGGCGTGACTGGCCGTCAGCGTCATCAACCCGCAGGTCTGTCCATCCGGGCAGGCGGTCGTGCCGGTGAGGGTCGCGTTGATGTTCTCTGTGCTTTCACCTGTCCTAAACGTCGTCTTCGCCTGTCTGTACGCACCAGTTGTGGTTTCCACGCCCACGACCGCCACGTACTCATGGACGGGTTGTAGACCGAACACGGTTACCGACTTCATGGGGCCGCTGAAACGCAGCTTTGTGGTGGTCTCCATCCCTTCAATCCACACGCTGGTTTCCCGAACGGAAACGCCTGCGGGGGGAGTCCACGACACGGTGACGGTGCTGACGCGAGGTTCGACCGAGACGTTGAAGGCGGGAATCTCGGAGTCGCTTCCGTTGGGTTGCGCGTTACCGACCGTGCCGGTCGCCGCAACGGCGGGGCCCCACGCGTAGGTGCCGTCCCGTTTCTTGCCTCGCTGGCAGAAGTAGTACGTCATCGTCGCCCCAGGAGGGAGCGAATCGATGGTGAACTCGCCGCTGTCACCGTTGTTGAGTGCCACTTGATGCCCGGGGGCTGAGCAGTCGGAAGCACTGTCCGCGTAGAAGAGAACCAGGTCTGCGGCCGTAAAGCCATTTCCTGCCTTCAAGCGCGCGTTGGCAACGCGAAGCTTGCCCGAGGCGTTGTCCGCGGGAGGGCTCAGGCGCGGCGCGTCGGGGGCCACAGGCGTGGTCTGCGCATCGTGCTCGGGTGCGGGCGGGGCGTAAACCTTGGCGGGCGAGGTTGCCGTGCGCCCGCCGGTGTTGCTCACCGTGACCGTGGCCCGCAGGGTCGATGACCGATTGACGGTCAGGGTCGTCCTACTGGTGCCGTTGGCTTCGTTCGAGGAAGGGCCGGGCACGGTCTTGGACACGCCGTTGACGGTCACCGTCGTGGAGCCCCATCCATCGCCTCCGGACTTGAAGTAGCGCCACGTCAGGGTGATCTCGACCCTGCCGTCGGCCACGTTGCTCACTGCGGCGTCCGTGATGATGGGAGCGTCGGGGTCGGCGAGCGGCGCCCTGGGCGTCGCCGTCGCGGGGGGCGACTCGGGGGAGTCTCCCTTAGCGTTGTGGGCCTTGACGGTCACCGTGTACGTTTTGCCGTTCGTCAGGCCCGTGAGCACGCACGAGGTCGCCCCGTTGGTCGTGCACGACACGCTCCTTCCGCCCGCGACCGTAGCGGTCGCCGTATAGTCGGTGATCGGGAAACCGTTGGAGGCGGGCGCTCTCCACGAGACCTCGATCCTCCCGTCCTTGGCGGTCAGGGTGGGCCGCGCCGGGCGGTTCGGCGCGCCGGAGATGGTGATGGTGTTCGAGGCGCCCGATCGCTCCGATTCACCTTCCGCGTTGAGTGCGCTCGCTGTGAAGGAATAGGTCTGGCCGTTGAGGAGGCCGCCGACCTCGCACACGTTCGTCGTACAGGTGGCGACCCGGCGCCCCGTCTGATCGAAGACCCGATACTGGGTGATCGGGGACCCGTTGGCCTCGGGCACGTCGAATCTCACGCGAGCGCCATTGGAGCCCAGCACTTCAGCCTTCACGTTCATGGGGGCCTTCGGCTTGCTCACTACCTTCACGATGATCGTGCCGAGCACGGAGCGCGAGGGGTCGCCCAGCTTGTCGTTGAGTCGGAAGCCCACGGAGACCGTGCCAACTGAGCCGGGCCTGACTGATATGGTCGTCCCCGAAGAAGCGACCAGCGCGTCCCCCAGGGACACAGTGGCGCTTTCCAACGCAAGCGGGCTGCCCGGGAACGGGTTGGTCGCCCTCGAAGCCACGTCCACACTCACCGTCTGTCCCACCCTCGCGGTCAGGGAGTATGTGGGCACCTTGACGCGCGGTTTCGTCGTGGGCACGATCTCGACGGGGACCGCAGCGTCGACGGTGTGACCGTCCTCGTCGGTGACGCTCACCGCGATGGAACCGGCCGCGCCGCGAGCCACCCCCGCAGAGGCGGACACCGTCAGGATACTCCCGTCAAGGGAGGCGGTCACACCGCCGGGCACAGAACCCGCCGCGTAGGTGAAGGTCGTCGCATCGACACCTTCGGGGTCACGCACCGCGAGTGCGAGGTTCTGCGTGACGGCCTCGCCCCCCGCCTCGACGCGGATCGCCGTCGGGGCGAAGGAGGGCGGCTGGTTCTGCGCAGCCTTGATGCGCACGGGCAGCGACAGGAATGCCGCCAGCGTCGTGGGATCCGAGTCGTCGCCGTCCGCCACCTGGATCTGGAAAGCGGAGCTACCCCCAAACTCTGCGTTCGCGGTCAGCGTCAGCTGCGTCGGGGAATCCACCGCAACGGAATCGAGGCCAGCCTGCGCAACCGGGGAGGACCCCTCGACCAGTCGGGGACTGCGACCGGCACGGGTGAGGACGTAGTCCGACAGGTTGATCGTGACGGAGGCGCCTGCATCCATCTCAATGGGCAGGTTCGCGGAGCTAAGGAAGGGAGCAGTCGAGTCACGTCCTGGGATCGTCACGACGGCCGAGTTGGTCAAGCCATCGGCGTCCGTGATCGTGTAGACGACCAGGCGCTTCGACTCCGTGACGGGGATCAGCAGCTCGGAGCCGGAAACGCTCACGCCGGCCTCGGCGACGGTCACGCTCAGCTCATCCACAGAGCCGTCGGGGTCCTCGTCGTTCTCGAGGACGTTCACGCTCACCACGGAACCGTCGGCGGGCAGCTCGTCGTAGGCGACGAAGTCGTCGCGGGCAATCGGCGCCTTGAGCGGCGCGTCATCCTGGACGTAGACCGTCAGGGTGCCTCGCGTCGTGCCTCCGTGCCCGTCACTGACCGTGTAGGACACGAGGTAGGTGCCCGCCTGGGCGGGCGTGTGCACCTGGACGAAAGAGGAGGAGCGCAGCTGCGGAGCGAGCTCAGGGGTGGTCGTCTCGAGGCCGTCCTCCTCCAGGCTCAGCGGATCACCGTCCGGGTCGAGATCGTTCGACAAGACGTTGATGGTCACGATGCGATCGGGGCGGGTGAGAACCGTATCGGGCACGGCCACCGGGTTCTGGTTCAGGGAGGGAAGGGGCGTCACGGCGACGCGCACGCGCGCCGAGGCGCGCCCGCCCTGGCGATCCTCAACCGTGTAGGTGAAGGTATCCGTACCGAAGGCGTTCTGGTTCGGCGTGTATTCGATCCACGAGGCCTGCGCGGTCGCGGATCCCTTCTGCGGCGAGGATTCCACGCTTCGCAGGCTCACCGAATCACCGTCAGGGTCAATGCCGTCCAGGGGCACCGGGATGCGGGTGGTCTGGCCGGCGGTCGCCCACGCGGTAATGTCGCGGGGACGGGGCGCCTGATTCTGATCGGAGGCGGCCAAGACCTCGAAAGTGACCGTACTGGACGCTCGGTTGCCTGCCGAGTCGATGACCGAGTAGGTCACGTCCATCGTGCCGGGCGTGTCCCCTGCCTCCAGGCGCACCTGGTTGCCCGTCACGAAAGGAGTTCCCAGCGCGGAGTCACGGTCGTACTCGAGGACCGACTCGACCTGCAGGTTAAGGCCGGCGGGCGAGCGGTCGTTCGCTAGAACCGACACGGTACCCACGTCACCTGCGCGCACCCTCGCGCGGTCGGGCTTGACGATGGGCGGCTGGTTGGATCGGTCCGTGGCACCGGGGATAACGATGACCTCGGCGGTCGCGCTGCCCTGGCCGTTGGAGACCGTGTAGGAGAAAGAGACGGTGTTGTCGAGGCCGGAGGGCGCGGTCACGCGCAGCATGTGGCGATCAATGAGGGCCACCTCGAGGCCGGTGGCCGACGCGGAGTCGACCGAGGTGATCGACAGGACACCGCCGGACGGATCGTAGTCGTTGGCGAGCGGCGCGAGCAGCACGGACCCGCCCTGGGGCAGGACGGCCGTGTCGTTTTCGGCGACGGGGGGCAGGGCCGCGGCCTCGACGACCTCGACGCGGACGATCCCCGGCGTCGTGGCGATACCGTCGGAGACCGTGTAGGCGAAGGAATAGGAGCCCGGGGTCGAGGCGACGAAGTCGATGGTACCGCGATCCAGGTCCGGGGTGATGGACGCGCCCGAGGGCGCACCGGACACGGCGGCCAGCGCCAGCGGATCGCCGTTGGGATCCGTGTCGTTGTTCAACGGATCGAGCGTGATGAGCTCTCCGGGATGGGCCTGGTAGAGGTCGCCGTTGGCAGCAGGCGGCAGGTTGCCTGCCTCCTGGACGTTGACGATGAGCTCGCCGCGACTCTCCCCGCCCTGGTCGTCGGCGACGGTCAGGACAACGGTCTTCGGGCCGGGCGCTCCGCCTTCCTCGGTGATGGTCAGAGAGCCGTCCTCCGTGAAAGACACGCTCAGGTCGTCGGGGGCTTCGGCGTTCTTCAAGTAGATCGGATCCCCGTCGGGGTCACGCCAGTCGGATAGCGCCTGGTAGCGGATCTGCGCCCCTGCGCCGATCTTGATGGAAGACGCGCGCAGCTGCACCGGCGTCTCGTTGTCGCCGTAGGGGTGGATCGTCACCTGCACCCGGGCGGTGGCGGAGTCCGAACCGTCGGAGGCCTCGTACGAGAACGAGGTCGAGCCCGTCTGTCCTTCGTCCACCCCGGTGATCTGCAGGGAGCGACCGGAGCGCGTGACGCTGACGAAGCCCCAGGCCGGCTGGGACGTCGGCGAGGCGGTGAGCACGTCTCCGTCGGGGTCGGAGTCGTTGTCGAGCACGGGCAGCACGGTCGAGCGGCCCGGGCGGATACCGAACTCGTCGTCCTCGGCCTCGGGCGGGGTGTTCTCCTCGCGCTTGTCGGGGTCGGCAAATTCGTTTGTGAGTTCAGGGTCGTCCTGGTCGTCCTCGGACTCCTCGAGCTGGTTCTCGACCTCGTCCCAGTTGTCCATAAGGACCATGTTCGAGTCGGGCACCCACACGCTGCCCTCTGCGACGTCGTTGAGGACGATGGCCTTGCGGTTCGTGCGGAAGACGATCTCGCGCGCGGTCGTCAGCGTATCGACGACCATCTGCTTGTTCGCCGAAGGATCGTCGCAGGCGCGCATGTATGCACCGCTGCCGGTCCACGCACCATACGCGCAGCCTTCGTGACGCACGGGCGCGGCCGGGGTGCCGCTGACGCCACCCTCGGTGGAGGGGGTGATCGTCGGGGTGCCACCCGCCAGCGGGATCGCCACGAGGGAGGTGGGCGTGGCGAGCAGGACGGAATCGGCCTTCGGGCCGGCCTGCTGGAGGACGCCGCCGGTCTCGACGCCGAGAGCTCTCAGATCGATCCGCTTGTTGTCGGGCAGGAAGAGCGTGTTGGACTCGCCGTCGAGGGCGACGACCCGGTCACCGACGACCGTTATGCTCAGTCGCGCGTCCGCGGGGATCCCCTCCACCGTGGAAGTCTGCGCCTGATCGACCACGCCCTGGTGCTTGACGGTCGTCAGAGTGCCCGAGGCGGCCAGAGTGTAGACGGAACCGTCCATGCCGGTCACGAAGGCGCTGGCGCCCATGTTCGAGGAGAGGGCCGCCGCCTCGGAAAGGTTCAGGGGGCTGGGGTTCACGGCAGAGGTCGTCCACAGGGTGCCGTCAGACGCGTTAAGGACACCGAGGACGTCACCGCCCTGCATGACCGTGGAACCCGCGGGCAGGGCCGTCGGAGAGCCGAGGGAGACCTGGGTGACGTTGACGGGTGCAACCGTCGACGAGGTGAGGTCGGAGACGGTGACAGTCTCCCCCGCCTGGCCGACGTCGAAGTTGGTGGCCTCGGTGCGCAGCGCGCCGTCGAGGATGCGGGCCTCGTAGTCGAGGTGGCCGACCATCTGCTTGGACTTGTTAGTCACCCAGATGCCACCGTCATTGACGTTGACCTGGGTTACCTCCGCACCCTTGTAGATGACACCCGCAGTACAGAGCGCAACAACGAGCAGCACGAGGATGAACGCCGGCAGACGGCGCCTCGCACTGATCCGATTGTGTCGCGTTGTCGCGGACATATGGCCTCTCTCGATCGATGAGCAATACCCCAGAAGTAGTGTGGCACGACTACACCGCATACTAATAGTTAACGCGGATCTATCAGATGTGCGATTACCTGACAACTAGGGGGTGGCCCATCGCTGTGCGACGGGCCACCCCCTCAAAGTGACTGGTTTGTCAGTCAAAGATAATTGGCGAGTAAATCACTCACCATTGAAGGTGAACTTGCGATCCTTACCCTCTCCGGAGACACCAACGGTGACAACCTGACCGGGTTGCAGTTCTCCGAACAGGATGCGCTCGGACAGCGCGTCCTCGATCTCGCGCTGGATCGCACGACGCAGCGGACGCGCACCCAGGACCGGATCGAAGCCCACGTCCGCGAGCAGCTCACGAGCCTCGTCCGTCAGCTGCAAGCGCATGTCCTGAGCCTCCATACGCTTGGCGAGCTTGGCGATCATCAGGTCGACGATGCGCGCAATCTCGGGCTTGGTCAGCGGCGGGAACACGATCGTATCGTCGACACGGTTGAGGAACTCGGGACGGAAGTGCTGCTTGAGCTCCTCCGCGACCTTCGACTTCATACGGCCGTAGTCGTGCGTCGAGTTGTCCGCGGTCTGGAAGCCCGTGAGGACACCCTTGTTGATGTCGCGGGTACCCAGGTTCGTCGTCATGATGATGACGGTGTTCTTGAAGTCCACCTTGCGACCCTGCGAGTCCGTCAGGCGCCCCTCCTCCAGGATCTGGAGCAGCGAGTTGAAGATGTCCGGGTGAGCCTTCTCGACCTCGTCAAAGAGGACGACCGAGAACGGCTTGCGACGGACCTTCTCCGTGAGCTGGCCACCCTCGTCGTAGCCGACGTAGCCCGGAGGGGCACCAAAGAGGCGCGAGGCCGTGTGCTTCTCCGAGAACTCGGACATATCCAGCTGGATGAGGGCGTCCTCGTCGCCGAAGAGGAACTCGGCGAGGGCCTTGGCCAGCTCGGTCTTACCCACACCGGTCGGACCGGCGAAGATGAACGAGCCACCGGGACGGTTCGGATCCTTCAGACCCGAGCGCGTACGACGGATCGACTGGGCGAGAGCCTTGACGGCCTCGTCCTGGCCGATGACGCGCTTGTGCAGCTCGTCTTCCATCTTGAGCAGCTTCGCGGTCTCAGTCTGGGTGAGGCGCACGACCGGGATGCCGGTCGACATGGCCAGGACCTCAGCGATCTCCTGATCCCCGACCTCGGCGATCTCGTCGGACTCACCGCCCTTCCAGGCCTCTTCCTTCGCCTTGCGCTCCTCGGACAGCTTCGACTCCTCGTCGCGCAGCGACGCGGCCTTCTCGAAGTCCTGATCGTCGATCGCGCTCTCTTTGTTGCGGCGAACCTCGGCGATCATCTCGTCCAGCTCACGCAGCTCCGGCGGCGCGGTCATGCGGCGAATGCGCAGGCGAGCCCCCGCCTCGTCGACCAGGTCGATCGCCTTGTCGGGCAGGAAGCGATCCGAGATGTAGCGGTCAGCCAGCTCAGCGGCCGCCTGGATCGCGGCGTCCGTGATGATGACGCGGTGGTGCGCCTCGTAGCGGTCGCGCAGACCCTTGAGGATCTCGACCGTCTCGTCGACGCTGGGCTCCTCGACCTTCACCGGCTGGAAGCGGCGCTCGAGGGCCGCATCCTTCTCGATGTACTTGCGGTACTCGTCGTTCGTGGTGGCGCCGATCGTCTGGAGCTCGCCGCGCGCCAGCATGGGCTTGAGCATCTGGGCGGCGTCGATCGAACCCTCAGCGGCACCCGCACCCACGAGGGTGTGGATCTCGTCAATGAACAGGATAATGTCGCCGCGCGTGCGGATCTCCTTGAGGACCTTCTTCAGGCGCTCCTCGAAGTCACCGCGGTAGCGCGAGCCGGCGACCAGCGAGCCCATGTCGAGGCTGTAGATCTGCTTGTCCTTGATGGTCTCGGGCACGTCGCCGTGCACGATCGCCTGGGCGAGGCCCTCGACGACCGCGGTCTTACCAACGCCGGGCTCACCGATCAGGACCGGGTTGTTCTTCGTGCGGCGCGAGAGGACCTGCATGACGCGCTCCATCTCGACGCGGCGGCCGATGACGGGGTCCAGCTTGTTCTCACGCGCGGCCTGGGTCAGGTTGCGGCCGAACTGCTCGAGGATCGCGGAGTTGGAACGCTCGGGACCGCCCGAGCCACCCACGCCCGCGCCGACGGACTCGCGGCCCTCGTCGTCGCCGCGCTGGTAGCCGCTGAGCATCTGAATGACGGTCTGGCGCACCTGCGCCAGGTCCGCACCCTGCTTCGTCAGGACCTGGGCGGCCACGCCCTCGCCCTCCTTGAGGAGGCCGAGCAGCAGGTGCTCCGTACCAATGTAGTTGTGGCCCAGCTGCAGGGCCTCGCGCAGGCTCAGCTCGAAGACGCGCTTGGCGCGCGGGGTGAAGGGGATATGGCCCTCGACGGGCTTCTCGCCCTCACCGATGATCTCGATGACGCTCTTGCGAACTGCGTCGCCCTTGATGCCCATGGTCTCCAGGGCCTTCGCGGCCACGCCCTCGCCCTCCGTGATGAGGCCGAGCAGCAGGTGCTCCGTGCCGATGTAGTTGTGCTTGAGTCCACGGGCCTCGTCCTGAGCCAGAACGACGACACGGCGAGCGCGGTCGGTGAACCGTTCGAACATATCTCTCCTCACAGTGCGGGCAGAGCCGGAACGCGCCAGCGGCGCGCCGATACGGCATTCCAATTGACTGGTACCCAGCCTACGGCGGGCACGGGCCCCACGCGCGTGAGTTCGCCGAGGGCGCAGGGGCCGCATAATGCGATGCCCTCCGATCAGCCAGCACCACCGGCGGGGGCGCCGGGCAGGGGCCAAGGCCAGCCGACTCATCAACGAGGCCGGGCACGCCCCGCGCATTGGGGCAGGCAACGGTGCATTGGGGCAGGAAACGGCCCGAGGATCCGGGGCACGCCCCGCGCATTGGGGCAGGCAACGGTGCATTGGGGCAGGCAAATTGCCTACTCCAATGCCTGTTTTCCTGCCCCAATGCGGCTCACCGGACTCGGGAGCGCACTGCGGCCGTGGTCTCGAGCCACGGAGTGCGCCCAAAAAGGCGCCGTCGGCGCCCAGATCAGGCCAACGGGGATCATCAGCGGTGCCGACAGACTGCGTCCAACACACGCGCCGTTGGCGCTCCGTTTTCACAGCGATACCGCGATCCGCGTGGGCGACTCCGCAGGGCTGTCCCGCACAGCGGCTCTGTTTTCACAGCAATACCACGCTTTCACAGCGGTACCACACTTTGCAAGCGTTATAACACTTGCAAAGTGACGGTATCCCTTTGAAAACTCCGCTTCACTTGCAAACCACCCCCGCACCAGCCCAACGCCAGAGAAACGTTGGGATTCCGGGGGAAAGTTCTTGGAACCCCCAACGAGCCAGACTTCCCTTTGAGAACACGACATCGCTTGCAAACAGCCCGAGCCCCGGCCCTAACCATTCTTCTTTGCGTGACAAAGGTCCGTCGGGCGCCTCAACCAGCCCTGCACGCTCCTGGGCAAACGCGGGCCCGCATTGGAGCAGGAAACAGATCATTGGGGCAGGCTAATAACCTGCCCCAATGCGGACTGACCTACCCCAATGCGACTCGCGGCGCCCGGGAGGGCGCGGTGCGCGCGCAGTAGCGCCCCGCCCGCGCGGGGATGAGCCGACACCACCCCGAAGAAGCACCCGAGCGCCAGGTAGCGCCCCGCCCGCGCGGGGATGAGCCGGCCCGCGCGCCGACTGGAGGACGTGTGGAGGTTTCCCCGCCCACACGGACGGGGAAACCCTCCGCCGCAGGGCGATCCGGCTGTCCAGCGCGAGACGCGCACCCCTTTTCGGGGCTTTGGGGGACTGCCTTCTGCCCCCTGCGCGCAGCAAGCTATCGTAGTCCTTTCGTTGTGGGTGTGGGCTCGGCGGTTCTAACCCCTGCGCGCAGCAAGCTATCACGGCTCATCCCCGCATGGGATTAGATGAGGAGAAAACCCGCAGGGAATACGGTGCGAATCCCCGCCCGCTGCGGGACACCACTCCCTCACGCCTCGACGAGCACCGTGAAAGGGCCGTCGTTGACCAACGACACCTCCATCATCGCGCCGAAGCGCCCCGTCTCGACGCGCAACCCGCGTCCACGCAGGTCGGCGACCACCGCCTCCACTAAAGGCTCGGCCTCCGGGCCCGGGGCCGCGTGCGCCCACGAGGGACGCCGCCCCTTGCGGGTGTCCCCGTACAGGGTGAACTGCGAGACCACCAGGACGGGCGCGCCCGCGTCCTGCGCCGACGCCTCGCCGTCCAGGATGCGCAGTTCGGCGATCTTGCGGGCCACCACGGCCGCCTGCTGGGGCCCGTCACCGCGGGCGACCCCCAGCAGCACCATGAGCCCCGGCCCGTCGATGGCCCCCACCACCTCCGAGCCCACCGAGACCGAAGCGCGCGTGACGCGCTGGATGACGGCCCGCATCAGCGGATCCCCTCCACCGCGCACGCCCGCGGAGCCCCGTCGCCACGGGCGCCAGCGAGCCCGGTCGTGGCGCGCACCAGAAGAGGAAGCGCCAACACGGCCCGCATCAGCGGGACCCCAGCGTCGAGCCCATGCCCCGCAGGGCGCCCGAGCCCCCGTCGGAGCGCCGGATCTGGCGCCCGCCCAGCTCCGCGCCCGGCCTCGACGCGGGAGAGGCCGAGCACTTGCCGTCCACGGGGACGATGACCTCCTGCGCGGCGGCCACGCCGTTGACGTCGAAGACCTGCTCGGAGCCCACCGTGCGGGCCAGCAGCGCCAAGGCGACCGGCCCCTCGTCGGCGTGCCGCGCCACCGACGTGACGACGCCGACCGTGCGGCCACCGACCTCGATCCTCGTTCCGGGCTCGGGCAGCTCCGAGCGCGACCCGTCCAACTGCAAGTAGGCCAGGCGCCTGGGGGGCCTGCCCAGGTTGACGACCCGGGCGATGGTCTCCTGCCCCCGGTAGCAGCCCTTGTCCGTGTGCACCGCCGTGCGGAGCCAATCGACCTCCGGGGGGATCGAACGCGCGTCCGTGTCGGCCCCCAGTCGCGGCCGCCACGCGGCAACCCTCATGGCCTCCCAGGCCAGCATCCCCGCCATGCGGTGCCCGTCGGCCTCCAGCCACGCCCCCTCGAAAGCGCCGGCCATCGCGCGTGGAACAACGTGGAACATCATCGGGGTGCGGGAGCCGGGGTGGCGGGCCCCCTGGTAGTAGGCCGCCCCGCCGGGCACGACGCCCGGCCACGGGTCCTCCCACGTCCACTCGACGCCGGGCAGGGCGCCCACCGCGGCCGCGTCGTTCCCACCGGCGCGCACCGAGGCGTAGACCGCGAGGTCGTCGCGCACCGAGACCCGCACCCGCAGCGCGAAGCGCATGGAGTCCAAGAACCCGGCCAGCGCCCCGGCGTCCGTCCCCTCGGCGATCAAGTGGGTGGTCGTGCCGTCGTCGCTCGCGCCCGCCCAGTGCTCGATGCGGCCCTCGGGGGACAGGACCAGCAGTTCGCGCGAGTCCCCCGGGACCATGCCGGTGACGACCTGTGTGCTCAACGAGGTGAGCCACGTCTGCCGGTCCTCCCCGGACACGTCCACGACCGCCAGGTCCGGGCGGGCCACGAGGGCGCGCCCGCCCTCCAGTGCCCACTGCTCGCCCGAAGGATCCCCGTAGTGCTGGGGCGCAGCGGCCCAAGCGCCGTCCACCGGGTCCTGTGCGCCCCCGCCCTGGTGCGCGGGCGGCAGCGGGGCGGTGCGAGGGTCAGTCGGCGAGGCCATCGGAGCCCTCCTCCCCGCGCGCGGCGGCCCTCTCCGCCAAGTCGGGCTGCTCCGGGGAGTCCGCCCCCTCCGCAGTGTCGGCCGCCTGCTCGGCGCGCATCAAGCGGCCCGAGAACTCGACCACCGCCTCGTCGGCGCCCTCAAGGGTCCGCTCCTGGGTCCACATGAGCTCGCCCGCGACCAGTCCGAACATGCGCCCGTAGTGGACGACCCGCTCCGAGCCCTCCACGCGGGCGATGGCCTCCGACACCATTCGCACGCGCGGCCCCATGCTCATCCCGTCCCAGGCGCTGGCGTGGCCGCCCGTGGTGGCGCCCGAGGCCGTGAACGCGCGGGGGTTGTGCTGGCCGGGAGGGGGCAGGGGGGCGTCGGAGGGGGCGACCGACACGTACAGGGTCTCCTCCACCAGCAGTGGGCCCCGCGCGATGGCGGACAGGCCCGAGGCAGCGTCCCATGTGGGATCCACGTCCCCGTCGGCCGTCCCCTCGTACACCCGTGTCACCAGGCGCATCTGGTCGCCCACCACGTCGCCGCGCACTTCCTCCACCACAGGGGCGTCGGCGCCGTCGGCCGCGCGCGTGCCCCACCCCCGCCATGTTCCGAGCATCCACGCGACAGGGGCGACCAGGGGCGGCAGATCCGCAGGAATAACCATCATGCCCCCAAGCCTAGGGCGTGTTGCGTTATTGGTGGGTGCGGGTGGGGTTTTGGGGTGTCGTGGACGGTGTGAGATCCGCGGGTGATCGTCCTCAAAGGCCTCGGGCGCCGGGCGTGGGCACCGCGCAGGGGCGTCGCCGCCCGCTACAGGCCCTGGTGGAGGGTCTGCGCGCTGTTCCGTGTGCGCGGCGGGCCGGGGCCGCCCACGGCACCGATCACCGACTCGAACGTCTTACGCAACACGCCCTGAAGCCTGCGCCGACATCTGTGTCTGCGCCTGCACCACTTGGGCACTGCCCGCACCACTTAGGCCGCCGACACGCCGGGAGAACCAAGGCCCGCTTGGGCCCAAGTGGTGCAGTGGCGCGCTAAGTGGTGCAGGAGCGGGCCAAGTGGTGCAGGGGCGCGCGAATCCCGCACGGACAGGGGCGGGGACCGTTCCCCGGCGGCAGCGCTCCCGGCGGGGCGCGCGCCGCTCAGACGCCGCTGATGCGCACCATCGCGTAGACGGGCAGGACGGCGATCAAGAACTTCGCAGCCCCCCGGGCGGCCACGGCGATGAGGGCCTGGTCGCGGGTCCGCGTCCCCAGCAGCCCATCGACGACGACGATGGCGCCCCCCACACCGGTCCCCGTCACGCCGCCGAAAACCAAGAAGGCGTCGAACTCGTTGTAGCGCTCGGCCAGGGTGGGGAACACCGCGGGCAGCAGGCCGGCGGTGCGCCCGAGGTACCACGCGCCCCAGGCTGCGACCAGGCCCGCCACGAGGCCCAGGGCGACCGTCGCGCACGCCTGGACCCTCTTCGAACGGCCCACCTGGTTGCCCCACACGACGACGAGGGCTGCGAATGCCACCACAGGCACGGTCACCGACCACCGTTCCAGCACGGTCAGCGACACCCACATGGAGCCGCCCATGATGAAGAGCAGAAGCGTCACAGTGTTGGCGACCGCCCCCGACGCGGACTCCGACCAGTCGCCGGGCGACACCGACCGGTCCCTGGGCGCGGGCGCGGTCAGCACCGTTGCGGCCACCGCCACGGCCAGCGCGATCCCCATCAGGGCCACCGCGATATCGAGGTTCTGCCAGTACGCGACCGCCGAGGGGATCGTCGACCCGGCCACCGCCACGACGATCTGCACCACGGGGGACGTGTCCACGCGGGAGAGCCTGGGCCAGCCCGCCACCAGGAGGACGCAGGCGGCGGCGGTCACAGGTCCGATGGTCCACCGCGACATCGGCAGCGTCCACACGACCAGCGCCGCCAGGGCGAGGCCGCTGACCACGTAGGCGCTGACCCGCGTCGGAACGGAAACATCCACGATGGAGTCGCTCTGGCGCTCGCGGGATGCGCGGGCGCGCGACCGGGCGGGGGGGAAATGGGGCGTCTGAGGGCTCACACCGACATGGTGGCACACGCGGGCGCCGATCGCCGCATCGGAGCGCCCGCGCACGAGACACACGCAACGCGCCCCTCGGATGCGCTCCCCGGCGCGCGCGCGTAAGCTGTGATGCGCACCGGTCCGGTATGCCCCGGGCTCCAAACCACGCCGCCACGAGCGGCCTTCGCGCCGACAGGCGCATTCGGGCCGGTGCCTTTTCCATACCCGCGCCCGCCGGGACGGGCAGGGCCGCCGTCAGCCCAGCAGTGGGTAGCGCACGATCGTCGCCTCCCGGCCGGGCCCCACGCCTATGGACTGGATGCGGCAGCGCGAGACCTCCTCGAGGCGGTCCACGTACGCCCTGGCGGCCTCCGGCAACTCGTCGAAGGAACGACAGGCGCTGATGTCCTCGCTCCACCCGGGCAGTTCCTCGTAGACCGGGACCGCGCGCGCGAAGGACGCCTGGTCGATGGGCATCTCCTCAGTGCGGGCGCCGTCGACCTCGTAGGCCACGCACACGGGGACCGTGTCGTATCCGGAGAGCACGTCCAGCTTCGTCAGGCAGATGTCCGTCAACCCGTTGACGCGCGCCGCGTACCGGGTGACGACCGCGTCGAACCAGCCGGTGCGGCGGGGCCTGCCCGTCGTCGCGCCGAACTCGCCGCCCCTGGCGCGCAGGTCCCCGCCCGCTTTGCCCGTGAGCTCGGTGGGGAAGGGGCCCTCGCCGACGCGGGTCGTGTAGGCCTTGGCGACGCCGACGACCCGGTCGATCCGCGTCGGGCCGACCCCCGTGCCCGTCAGCGCCCCGCCCGCCGTCGGGTTCGACGAGGTGACGAAGGGGTAGGTGCCGTGGTCGATGTCGAGCATGGTGGCCTGGCCGCCCTCGAAGAGCACCGTGCCACCGCGGTCGAGCGCGTCGTTGACCACCAGGGAGGCGTCGCACACCATCGGCTTGACGCGCTCTGCGAAGGACAGGAGGTGGTCGGAGACCTCTGCGGGGTCCAGCGCGGGCAGATCCACCGCCTTGAAAACAGTGTTCTTGGGGGCCAGGGCGGCCTCCACTTTGGCGCGCAGCTCCTGCGGGTGGAGGAGATCCTGGACGCGCAGGCCGATGCGGTTCATCTTGTCCGCGTAGGTGGGGCCAATGCCCCGCCCGGTCGTGCCGATGAGGTTGTTGCCGCGCGCCCGCTCGTTGGCCTGGTCCATGAGGCGGTTGTACGGGGGGATGATGTGGGCGTTGGCGGACACCAGCAGGCGCGAGCAGTCGACGCCCCTCGCTTCCATCTCCTCGACCTCGTCGAAGAGGACGTCGAGGTCGACGACGACCCCCGAGGCGATGACGGGGGTGACCCCCTGGGAGAGGATGCCCGCGGGCAGCAGGTGCAGGGTGTACTTCTGGCCGTCCACGACGACGGTATGGCCGGCGTTGTTGCCGCCGTTGAACTTGACGACGTAGTCAGTGCGCTGACCGATCTGGTCGGTCGCCTTGCCTTTGCCCTCGTCGCCCCACTGGGCGCCGAGCACGATCACGGCGGGCATAGGTTCTCCAAATATGGTCGAGTGCGCTGGGCGGAGGCCGCAGCGCCCCCGAGTCTAGCAGTGAGCCCCGATACGGGCGCTGATGCCCGTCGACCGGGCGCTTCCAGCCGGGCGGAGCGGCCACAGGGCAGGTGGGGCAGCGGGCCACGGCCGAAGACGAGGCGGTCGGAAGACCGCCCCGGGGCGGGAACTCGGATCGATCGGGGATGGGAGGAACCGGGGTGGATGCCTCCCGTCGGCCTAGGCCATCGGGGTTGGGAAAGCATGGCGCCCCTGGGCCGGACGCGGCCTTGAAACCGAAAAGTCCGACCGGTATTTTAACTTTGACCGCTTTACAAAAATACCCCACAGTCCTAGACTTGGCCTATCGCCCCCGACCCTAGGATGCGCCATGGACCTTTCCATAAAGTATGACACCCTCCAGCTGGCCCAGCAGCTACTCGAACGCCAGGCCGGCACCCACCTGACCAACATCCAGTCGTTCATGGACGAATGGTGCCACGTAGGTGTCGACCAGGCAGCCGCCTCCACAGTAAGAGTACACGCAGCATCAAAAATCAGCGAGGAGGCGGGCAAAGCAACTGCGAGGGAAGCCGCCAAAAAAGCTGAGAAGGAAGCCGCCAAAGCAGCTGCGAGGGAAGCCGCCAAAGAAACAGGGAAAGAAGTCGCCGAAAAAGCAGGACAATCGATCTTCCAAAAAGGCATAGCAGTCGCCAAGTCGGGGTATTCTACTGTTAAGGGAGTGGGTTCTGCCGCCATTAAGGCGTACAATGTAGCCAAGCCGGGACTAGCTATGGCCAAAGGGATGCTTTTCGTGCTTTTCATCCCCGTCAATGAAGGCCTTGTTATCATCGGCCAGAAAACCATGGACCTGCTGATCACCTGTCACCAGGGCGCCGCCGACAAACTCGGCGATACCGTTAACGCCTATGCCGAGGCGGACAAACTGGTGCACGAGGCACTCGCAGCACTCCTCCAGACCGTTGGCATTTCCGCCTCCCCCTTTGAGGATCCACGCGAAAACCCTGCCCAACTGGGTGAAGCACGAACGAAGGCCGGCTCCCTCTACGGCGGCGCACAACCCCGGTTGGATCAGCAGTGGATGGAGCACCAGCAGGAAAAGAGCGAATACCTCAGCAACCTTGAGGACCGCACTGCCCAGCGGGCCGCGGACGCCGCCTCCTCGGACCGCTCCATCGCCGAATCCCAGGACGCCAGCTCCTACCTGGTCCCCCCCGAGGCCCCGACCAGTGAAATGGAGAACCTGCGCTGGTCGGCGGGCGTCGTCGCCGGCAGTGTCGATTGGGTGATTGAGAAGGTCACGGGCGTGTCATTGCTCAACGACGTCATTTTCAAGTACTTCAGCGGCGACTGGCGGACCGTCAACATGGCAGGCAGCGCCTGGTCCGAAATCGGCGACGCGCTGACAGCGGTTGGGCAGAACGACTCGGAGGTGCTCCCCGCACTTTCAGAGTGGACTGGGATAGGTTCCGAAGTTGCGAACCAGTTCATTACGGCCTTGTCCAAGGTGACAACAGCGCTGCGCAAGGCCGCTGGCCTCATGTCCACTCTTCTTAAAGCGTTCGCGAGTTTTTTGAAACAGTCAGCCCAGGAAGTTGGAGAAGCAATCGCGGAGATCGTGAATACCGCTCTTAAGCTTCTCGCGAAAAGCGCCATCCCAGTCGCAGGGTGGGTCGCCGCGGCCGCCGACGCCGTACTGTTGATCAACAAGATCATCAAGTGGATTCAGAGAATCTACAGCATTGTCAATTTCATTGTCGATTTCATCCAGAATCTCGCATACAAGAAAGCCCAGATGATCGAAGTTCAGAACACCATGTCGAATCTAGCCGAGGCTGCGACCCGGAGAGCGGCGGCGACAGCATGACAACCGACGAGTATGGGGCGGGCGCCGATCCCTCATTGGATGATATCTACGCGCTCATTGACTCACTGCAAGAGATGACCGACTCGCTCCACCAGGAATTCGAGGACTCTGAGGAAGAGACCGATTGGCGCGACGAGTGGGCGGAATCAGCACGCCACGGCGACTACGGGGACGATTGGAAAATCGTCCAACGCAGGATCGACAGGGAGGAGACCACTCTGGACGCGGTCCTCTTAGGCGATGACCAATCCCCAGAGGCCCGGCGCATCAGAGAGACCAGCGAGGAGAACCTGTCCTCGCTCGAGGAAGGCTTCGACGACGAGGACAAGGACCAGCTCGATTCCCTTCGCGACGAGCTTTCAGAAACTGCACAAAGCCTGCAGGAACGCATTGAGAACTTGACCCAACAATTGAAAGGACTATGATGGAAGCCGATCTCATGGTGAAGTCCCAAGGTCTTCAGGAGATTATAGATTCCCTCAGCTCCGGATTGACCGACATCAAAAAGGAGCTCGACGAGGTCCAGCACGCCCACTCCTCCCTAGGGGCTTCATGGAAAGGCGAGACGTCTGATGCCGCGCTCACCAGTCTCACCGGAATGGAGGACGAAGGGACCTCGCACACCGATATCCTGCAGAACACCATCAAAGCCCTCCAGGACGCGCTTGACGGTTACAACAAGGCCGAGGACACGGTCAAAGAACTCTGGTCCCTCTGACCAACCGTTACGCACCCCGCATCCGCGTTCAGGGCACGCTTCCGCCTTCAGGGGGGCGCAACACAGCGCCCGCCCTGAAGGCGGTTGCCCCCCTGCCGCCGGACAGCGGATCCGCCGCCCCGTCCTTCCCACCAGTGGCGCCCACCGTCCGCCACTGGCGACTACTGATGGAGTGCACTCATGGCAAAAGGACTTCCCCTCACCCGCGGCACCTACTGCTCGTACACGCTGGCCTGCCCGCCGGAGGAGGCCCTGCAATGGGGGATCGACTACTGGCGCTCCCAGGGGTGCCGCACGACGAAGCGCGATGTCAACGCCCGCCTGCTCCCCCTCGGCTGGACGGGAGCGGAGATGCGGGGCGGCTCCAGGGCCGGAGGGCTCTTCGGGGCGGCAGGAGAAGGGTGCATGGAGGTCTTCCCACCCGCCGGGCTGCCGTTCCTGCTGGTGGCCCGTCTGCTGAGGACCGCCTACGTGATCAACGTCGCCGCCTCCCCCTCCTCCTCGCAGACGGACGGCGCTGACCTGGTCTTCTTCCGCACGGGCCCCGACCGCATGCGCGATAGCGCCCTGTACGGAGCGGAAGAATTCGTCAAGGCGCGCATGCAGCTCTTCCGCGACCGCGTCGCCCCCTCCGGGCTCCTGATGAGCGGCCCCTGGTTCACCACCGAGCAGGCCCTGCCGGACTCGCACCCGTTGGCGCCCGCCAACTGGCTGAGGAAGGGCTAGCCCCCAGCGCGCACGGACGCCACCTCGTACAGGGCGATCCCCATGGCGACTGCGGCGTTGAGCGACTCCACGGAGCTGGAGATGGGAATGGACACGATCTGGTCGCAGGTCTGGCGCACCAGGCGCGACAGGCCCGTGCCCTCGGCCCCCGCGACCAGGACCAGGGGCCCGTCCGCCAAGGGCAGGCCGCGCAGCGGGGCGTCCCCTCCCCCGTCGAGTCCGACGACGAAGAAACCCGCCCGCTTGCAGTCCTCCAGGGCACGCACCAGGTTGGTCGCGCGCGCCACGGGCACGCGGGCGGCCGCTCCCGCCGACACCTTCCACGCGGCAGCGGTCACGCCCGCGCTGCGGCGCTCCGGGATGATGACGCCGTCGCCGCCGAAAGCGCCGGCGGAGCGCAGCACGGCACCCAGGTTGTGGGGGTCGGTGACCTGGTCGAGGGCCACCAGCAGCGGATGGCCCGCCTGCTGGAGGGAGGCGGCGATGAGGTCGTCCACGGGCGTGTACTCGTAGCCGCGGACCTCGATCGCGACCCCCTGGTGGGAGGCGCCGTCGGTGGCGACGTCCAGGTCCCGCCTGGTCACCTCGAAGACCGGGGCGCCCAGCGACGAGGCCAAGCGGATGACCTCCTCGACGCGGTCGTCCTTGACATTGTCGAGCACGAAGACCCGCTCGATGGGCACACCCGCGCGGGCCGCCTCGGCGACCGGGTTGCGCCCCGCGATGAGCTCGTGGTCGGCGGGGACCCGTATCGAGCTCTTCGCACGGGCACGGGCGATCGCGGCCTCCTGCGCCTCGCGGGCCTCGCGCCGCACTTTGCGCTTGTGGGCGGGGTGGTACGGGCGGTCCTCGGCCTTGGGGGTGGGCCCCTTGCCCTCCAGGCGGCGCCGCGAATGGCCGCCGGTGCCGACCTGCGCGCCCTTCTTGGTGCCCTTCTTGCGGATGGCGCCGGGGCGCCCGCTGTCTCCGGCCATGGTGATCCCTCTTCCCAGTCGCGATAACGAACTGGGACCAGCCTACCGTCAGGGGCCCAGCGCGTCGGCGCGGCCCGGGCGGGGCGCGTCATCGGGGCCGCGCGCCGTCGGCGCGTCCCGTAGGGCAGCCCACCCCGAACCCGGCTGGCCCGAATCCGTACACTAGTCGTAGCGCCACCGGAGCACTGGAAGAATAGGGGGACGGCATGGGGTTCTTACGCGCAGAATTCGGCTGCAGGCGGTACTACGAGTACCCGGTGGGCGTCGGGCCCGAAGAGGCCGTGCGCCGGGCTGTCGCGTTCTGGCACGCCCTGGATTGCGAGGTCGCGGACTACAACATGGACAGCCGCCTCAGGGAACTCGGATACACCGGCACTGAAGTGTCAGGGGGCGGCGGATCCGACGCGGTGTTCAAGAACGACCTCCTCGACCTCCTCCCTTTCGGAATCGTGCTCCTGTTCTCCCGTAAAGTGCGGCTTTCCAACCCCGCCCCCTTCCAAGTCGGCATCGCCGCCCCACTGGATGGCGCGTACGCGAATAAGACCACGCTCGTCTGCTTCCACGCCACTTGGGTATTCGACGACAGGGCGTTCGTCACTCCGAAGGAGTACACCGAGCTCCAGATGATCACACTCGGAGAGGAACTGGCGCACCAAGGCGTCCTGCTGGAGAAACCCCACCGTTTCACCCAGAGGACCCTGCCCAGGGACAACCCCCTCCGCGTGTTCAACTGGTACAAGATCCGCCGGGCCGCAATCGAAGGGAGCTAGGGTCCGCTCGGGCATGCGCCGGTCCGCGCCGCACGAGGCCGGGGCCGGACTCGTTCTCCGCCCGGTCCGCCTCCGCGGGGGCGCGCGACGCCCGCCCAGGGGGGCACCGCCCGACGCATTCCAGCAGAACCGGCCGATCCCGGGGAGGCCGCCTCGGGGCGCCCCGGCCGGGCGCGGGGCGGAGACCGCGATCGGGCGCGTCAGTCCCGCGACAGCATTGAAGCGATCCGCTCAACAGTCGCGCCGCTGCGGATCGTCACCTGGCGGTAGAAGTCCTCGCGCAGCAGGTGCTTGTGGTACGCAGTCTTGAGGAACTCCGCCTCGTTGAACTTGCCCCAGAAGACGGCGTCCTGGCCGAAGTGGACGGCCTCGTCGCCCAGAGGCATCGCCTCGATGCGCTCGCGCACATGGGCCCGATCCAGGCCCCGCGTGTAGAACAGCGCGTCGCGTCGCGCGACATCCCCGTGCCACCACTCGGGCAGGCCGGACAACTCCGCCAGGTACTCCTGCCCGGACAGGAGCGCCAGGCGGATCCGGAAGGGGTAGTGGCGCTTGAGCACGGACTCGACGCCCTGGGCGACCTCGTCACGCGGGGCGTCGGCCCCGAAGAGGAGGTTCCCGCTGTTGATGTAGGTGCGCACGTTCCCGTAGCCCTGGGCGGCGATCTGCTCGCGCAGCTCACTCATGACGACCTTGTTCTTGCCTCCGACGTTGATGCCGCGCAGCAGCGCCACGTACTCCATGCCGATCCTCTCCTTCTCCCGGCGGCTCGCCTATCCGGCGCCCCGCTTCGCCCCATCGCGCCCGTCCGCGACGGCGACGACGAATCGGCACCAGCCTACATTCAGGGGCCCGGCGCACCGGTACGGCCCGGGCGGGGCACCCCACCGGGCCGTGCGCCATCGGCTCGCGCCGACCGCGCGACCCGCGCAGGAGGGGCGGCCGCCCCGAGCCCGTACAATAGTCACGGCACCACTGGGGCAATGAGGAAACGGAGGCGGGAATGGGATACTTCCGCGCGATGTTCGGCCCGCGCTCGTACTACGAGTACCGGGTCGGTGTCGGCCCAGAGGAAGCCGTGCGGCGCGCCGTCGCCTTCTGGCGCGGCAAAGGGTGCGAGGTCGAGGAGAACGATATAGGCCGTCGGCTCCGGGAAGCCGGATACACTGGCACCGAGATGTCGGGGGGAAGCGACGCGGGATTCCTCAAGGACCTGCTCCTGCTCGTCTCGGTGGTCGGATGGGCGCTCCTGTTCATCCCCGCGACCCGGCGGGCCGTCCCCCGTCCTTTCACGATCGGGATCGCGGCTTCGCTGGAAGGCTCGGAGGCGAATGGGACCACGCTCTTCTGCTTCGACGCCAACGAGGACAACAGCGACAGCCTGTTCAGCCCCCGGGAGTACACGGAGCACCAGATGATCAAACTCGGCCGGAAACTGGCGCGCCAAGGGATCCTACGGGAGGCGCCCCGCCGCCTCACCAGGCGCGACCTGTCCAAAGACCACCCCCTCCGGGACTACGACATCTTCAAGTTGCTGCGGCGATGAGCCGCGTGGATTCCCTTGGCGGTGCGGGGTGGTCGAAGGATGCCGGGTCCCTGAGCCCGAGGGCGGGCGCCAGGCGCTAGAATCACCACAAGGAGGTCCTCATGGCCCCACCAGAACCGCTCGCCGAGCTCAACCGCTCCATCAGACTCCTTCGACAAGCGACTGCCGCCTCCTGGCTGGTCCCGCCCTTCATGCTCGTCGTGCCCATCGTGTGTTTCATGAACGCACTCGCCGCGCTCGGGAAGACCGACCGCGGCTCCGAGGTGCCGATGACCGTCGTCCTGCTCGCCACCTATCTGCTCCCGGGCCTGTTCGCCGCCCGGTGCGCATTCGCCGGGGCGCGCGCGAAACGACTGCTGAGGGACGCGCCCCCCGACACGGTGCGGCACTTCCCCTGTCCCGCGGACGCCTCGGACGCCTTCCGGATATTCACCGCGGTGTCCGTAGTGCAGGCCATCATCTTCCCTGCCCCCGTGGTCGCTCCCCTAGTCGTGGCCGTTTATGCGATGACGCCCTTCGCGGGCACCGCGCGGATCTCGGATTCCGTCTTCTCCGGTTGCTCCCTGGCCGCACTGCTCACCATCCAGACCGTGGGTCTGGCCTGCGCGTCCTTGAACTCGATCGCCAGCGGCATGCTGCCCAGACCGGGTGACGGCCCCCCAACCCCGGCACCGGAGCCCCAGCGCAGTGCCGACGAGGCGGATGCGGGCACGGGCGCGCGCCTCGAGCACTACGAGCTCCGCTGACCGACCGGTACAATCATCCGGGTAGCGCTGCGCCGCAAGCGAGAAAGGGCCCCGCCGTGCTCCACAGATTCAACACCGCCCTCGCCCGCCGCCCCTATTGCCTGTACAGGGTCTCACTGCCGCCCGCCGACGCCGTTCAGCGCGCCGTCGATTTCTGGGCCTCGCGCAAGTGCGCGATCACGAAGCACGACATGGACCCGCAGCTGCGCCAGCACGGGTACACGGGCGTCGAGATGAAGGGGGGTTCCGCGTTGAAGTCCATGGCGAAAGGAGTCCTCGAGGAAACGAGCCCCCTCATCGGCCTCCTCGGCCTGGCGAAACCGTTCAGGCGCGTGCTCCCCGATACTTTCACCATTGGGATCGCCGCTTCTTCGGCAAGTCCCCGCACCGGAGTCTCAGAGCTCTTCTGCCTCCACACGAGCGACGACGCGCACGACGAGATCTCGCAGCCGCGCGACTTCACAGAGCACCAGATGACGGTGCTCGGCAAGGAACTGGAGCGCGAGGGCCTCCTAGTGGAACCCCCTCGCGCCTTCAATGAAGCGGGCCTGCCCGAGGACCACGTCCTGTCCAACTCCTCGTGGTTCCGCATGCGGCGCCAGGCGAAGAAGGACCGCAGAAAGCGGGGTTGAACCCGGGGGCGCGCCGTTCGCAATGGCGCTGACCACGCCAGCCCGCGTCGACGTCACCCCAGGTACACCCGCGCCTCCCACGGGCCCAGGGCCTCGCAGGGCCCCTTCGCTTCGTCGGCGTTCCCCAGCAGTTGGACCAGGCCCCCGCCGTCCGCCAGGGCCGGCCGCACCGAGTCGCTGGACAGGTTGACGACGACGAGCAGCCGGTCCTCGCCCAGCGCCCTGCGGTAGGCGAACACGCGGGGGTCGCCGGCGTCGAGGCGCTCGAAGGAGCCGAGCGCCACGACCCGCAGGCGGTGGCGGATCGCGATCAGCGCCCGGTAGTAGGAGTGGACGGAGCCAGGATCGCCCACCTGCGCGGCCGCGTTGACCTCCCGGTAGTTGGGGGTGACGCCGATCCACGGGGCCCCCGAGGTGAATCCCGCGTTCTCGCTGCTGTCCCACTGCACCGGGGTGCGCGCGTTGTCCCGCCCCATCGCCCGCAGCCCCTCCAGGACGGCGCCCGGGTCCTCCCCGGCGGCGACGGCCCCGTCGTAGTAGCGCAGCGCCTCCACGTCGCGCAAGTCCCCCACGGACCCGAAGACCCCGTTCGTCATCCCCAGCTCCTCGCCCTGGTAGATGAAAGGGGTGCCCCGCAGCAGGTGCAGGGCGGTCGCCAGGGCAGTCGCCGAGGCGTACCAGTGCTCCTCGTCGCCGAAACGCGAGACCGCGCGCGGCTGGTCGTGGTTGTCCAGGTACAGGGAGTTCCACCCGTCGTCGGCCAGCGCCTCCTGCCAGGCGCTCAAGCAGTCGGCCAGTTCGCCGGGCCGCAGGGGGCGCGGGCGGAACTTCCCCGCCTCCAGCCCCAGGTCCACGTGGTCGAATTGGAACACCATGTCCAACTCCCGGCGCGCGGCCCCCGAGTAGAGGCGCGCCTTGTCGATGCGGACCCCAGGGGCCTCCCCCACCGCCAGCGGCGCGTCCGCGCCCGCCCCGCCGCGCCCGTCGAAGACCTCCCGGCGCATCTCGGCGAGGAACTCGTGCAGGCGGGGCCCCTCGCTGACCAGGGGGAAGCCCTCCCCCCACGCCCGCCCGGGCAGGACCTCGCCGTCGGGCAGGCCGGGGGCCTTGGAGATCAGATTGATGACGTCCATGCGGAAGCCGTCGACGCCCCGGTCCAGCCACCAATTCATCATCGCGTGCACAGCGGCGCGCACCTGGGGGTTCTCCCAGTTGAGGTCGGGCTGTTTGCGGTGGAAGAGGTGCAGGTAGTACTCGCCGGTCGCCTCGTCCAGGGTCCACGCGGACCCCGAGAAGAAGGACCCCCAGTTGTTCGGCTCCGCGCCGGGCTCTCCGGGAGCGCGCCCGGGCCTGGGCGGCCGCCAGTAGTACCAGTCGCGCTTCGGGTCGTCCTTCGAGGACCGCGAGGCGGCGAACCACGGGTGCTCGTCCGAGGAGTGGTTCACCACCAGGTCCATCACGAGTTTCATGCCCCGCGCGTGCGCGTCGCCCAGCAGCGCGTCGAACTCCTCCATCGTCCCGAACAGGGGGTCGATGCTGCGGTAGTCGGAGATGTCGTAGCCGTTGTCCGCCTGCGGACTGCGGTAGACGGGCGACAGCCACAGGACGTCGGCCCCCAGCGCCTCCAGGTAGTCGAGGCGGCTGCGCACGCCCCGCAGGTCGCCGACCCCGTCGCCGTCGGAGTCCTGGAAGGAGCGCGGGTAGATCTGGTAGACGACGGCGCCCTTCCACCAGTCGTCGTGGCCCAGGCCGGCTTCGCGGGAGGAGATGAGCTCTTCGGAGAACAACACGGGGCACCTGCCAATTCCGGGTTCGGTTGGGGGGCGGCCTCAGGCCAGCGACCAGGTGGCGCCGTCGCGCCCGTCCGCCACCACGACCCCGGCCCCGGCCAGGCGGTCGCGCAGGGCGTCCGCGCGGGACCAGTCCTTGGCGGCGCGCGCCTCGGCCCGTTCGGCGATGAGCGAGCGCACCAGGGCGTCCAGCGCCGCGCGCTCGCCCGCCCCTGCGCCGCCGCCGATGCCGGCCTGGCCGCGCCATTGCGGCGAGGCCGGGTCCAGGCCCAGCACGTCCAGCATGGAGCGCACGAGCACCTGCTCGCGGCGGACCGCCTCCGC
>ERZ772917.315-NODE-315-length-34881-cov-3.737438_pt1 | contig 34881 bp, 28 predicted proteins | sample MGYA00511187_ERZ772917 | MGnify/ENA primary metagenome ERZ772917 (study PRJEB29015, sample SAMEA2737925) | human oral metagenome | biome: human oral; feature: human-associated habitat; material: dental | place: China | collected 2012 ...
TTTTTTCAATTTGCCTGTTGCTTTTAGCTTGACAATCTAGCCGGTAATAAAGAGGGCGTTAAGGGCTCTCTATGCTGTCCCCAAAATTTGCGACAACGGGCCGATAAAAAAGAGCACGACGCAATGAAGTCGTGCTCTTTGTCAATCATCAATCCAGTTTTTTTTCGTTTCCTTCAGAGGGCGGGCGCCTCAGTCCGGCGAGTCCTCCTCCACGAACGCGCTGTAGATGGATCGGATCGCCCGCTCAAAGTCCTCGTTCAGCACCCCGACGATCACGTTGAGCTCGGAGGCCCCCTGGTCGATCATGCGCACGTTGACGCGCACCCTGGCGAGGGCCGTGAATATCTTAGCGGCCGTCCCGCTGCGGGATTTCATGCCGCGCCCCACGACGGCGATCAGGGCCAGGCCCGGCTCGATGTCCAGGGTGTCCGGCCTGGCGACGCGGGCCAGGCGGGCCAGCACCTCCTGCTCACGGTCGAGAAAATGGGAGGCGTGGACCACCACGGTCATGGTGTCGATCCCGGAGGGGAGGTGCTCCAGCGGGACGTTGCTCTCCTCGAAGCACCGGACGACCCGGCTGTGAAAGCCGGGGTCGGAGTGCAGGCGGTCCTTCGCCAGGATGATGGAGCAGAAGTCCTTCTTGCCCGTGACGCCGGTAATGGTGTGGCTCGACTGCTTGGCCGTGTGCCCGACGATCCAGGTGCCGGGGTCCTCCGGTTGGTTGGTGTTCCGTATGTTGATGGGGACGCCCGCCCTCCGAACGAAGAGGATGGCGTCCTCGTGCAGGACCGTCGCTCCCATGTAGGCAAGCTCTCTGAGCTCGCTGTAGGTGATGTCCCGGATGACCTTGGGGTCCTTCACGATGCGCGGGTCCGCCATCAACAGGCCTGAAACGTCCGTCCAGTTCTCGTACACGGAGGCCCCGCAGGCGCCCGCGATGATGGCCCCCGTGATGTCGGAGCCGCCGCGGGGGAAGGTGCGCACCCTTCCGGCCGGGTCGATCCCGTAGAAGCCGGGGACGACAGCCCTTGGCGTTTCCTCGAGCCGTGCGGTCAGGACGCCGTGGGACCGCGCGGCGTCGAAGTTTTCCGCGTCGTCGAAGAAGAAGAGCTCCGCGGCGTCGAGGAAGGTGAAGCCCAGGTACTCGGCCAACACGAGCCCGTTCAGGTACTCGCCGCGGGAGGCCGTGTAATCCCTGTCCGGCGCGCTGGTCAGGCTCTCCTCGATCTTCCGGAACTCCTCGTCCAGCGGCAGGGACAGCGCAAGCCCCTGGACGATCTCGACGTAGCGGTCCCGCACCGCCTGGAGGGGCCTTCGGAAGTCCTTCCCCTCCGCGGCGAGTCCGTAGCACTGATAGAGCAGGTCCGTGACCTTGACGTCGTTGGCGGACCGTCTGCCGGGCGCCGAGGGAACGACGATCGTGCGCGCCTCGTCCTCCAGGACGATGTCCCGGACCTTCCCGAACTGCGCCGAGTCCGCCAGGGACGTGCCGCCGAACTTGACGACCTTCCTCATGCTCCCGCCTCCAAAAGCCGAATACGGCTCCTCAGCGTCGAGAGCTTCGCGAGGGCCTCGCAGCAGCGGCGCTCCGTCATGGGGCGCGTGACGAGGGCGAAGTCCTGTGGAGCGTCGTCGAGGGCGACCTCCTCCATGCCGACAAAGACCTCCCGCGCCAGGGGCGCCTCGGAGGGCGCGACGCGGATCAGGTTCCGCACCTCCGCCGCGGGGTCGCCGGCGAGCCTCGCCTCCTGGCCGATCAGCCCACACTCGACGGTCCGTCCCCGGTTTCGCGCGCACTGCACCACGTCGGACACCACGGCGCTGGCCGTAGGGAAGCGCCCCGCGCCCCGACCGCAGAGCGTCAGATCGCCGAGCGTGGCGCTGTGGAGCAGGACGCCGTTGTACACGTCGCTGACCCCGTAGAGCGGGGAGGAGGCGGGGACGAGGTAGGGGGCCGTCCTGAGGGAGAGCCCTGCAGCGTCCATCCGGCAGACGCCCAGGAGTTTGAGCGAACAGCGGAGCGCGCGGGCGAGGCGCAGGTCGACGGCCTCAAGCCCCATGATGCCCTCGCAGGGGACCTGAGCCGAGCTTATGCGGGTCCCCGACAGGAGCGACGCCAGGATGGCCAGCTTGCGGGCCGTGTCGTGCCCCAGGACGTCCGCGTCCGTGTTCCGCTCCGCGTAGCCGTTCTCCTGGGCCTGGCGCAGCGCCTCCGCCAGGGACAGCCCCTCGCGCTCCATCCGCGTCAGGATGTAGTTGCAGGTCCCGTTCAATATCCCGACGGCGGAGTCGAAGCGCTCGTGGGCGCAGGCGTCCCGGATCGTGCTCAGGATGGGGATGCCCCCGGCCACGCTGCCCTCGAAGAGCAGGCTCAGGCCGTGGGCCCGCGCGACGGCGGCCAGCTCCGGACCGTGGGCGTCGATCAGCTCCTTGTTGGAGGTTGCGACGGACTTGCCGTGCTCAAGGGCGGAGCGGACGTAGGGGAGGGCCGGGTCCAGCCCTCCCATGGCCTCACAGACCACACTCACCTCCGGGTCGTTCAGGATCGTTCCGACGTCGTGGGTCATGAGCTCCGCGTAGCGGGAACCGGGAAAGTCGCGCCGGACGAGAATATGCTTGACCTGCACCCGGTCGCCCGCCGCTCGCGCCACCTGGTCCCGGTTCGCGTCCAGAAGCTCGGCGACGCCACCGCCCACCGTTCCAAAGCCAAGGATCGCAACGTTGATCATCTGATTTGCCTCATCATCTGCGTGTTTGGTCTGGGGGATGCCCTATTTTTTCGTGAGGTAGCCGCGGCTCGCCAGGAGCTCCGCGCACAGGACGGCGCCGCCCGCCGCGCCGCGCAGCGTGTTGTGGGAGAGGCCGACGAACTTCCAGCCGAAGAGGGGGTCCCGCCGCAGACGACCGATGGAGATCGCCATGCCCTCCTCGCACTGAGCGTCGAGGGCCGGCTGAGGACGGTCCTCCGCCTCAAGGTAGTGGATGAACTGCTTTGGAGCGCTGGGAAGTCCCAGCTCCTGGGGGACGCCCCGAAAGTCCCTCAGGAGCGCGATCAGCTCGTCCACGGAGGCGGGCTCCCTGCCGAACCTCACGAGGACCGCGGCCGTGTGGCCGTAGAGGACGGGGACGCGGAGGCACTGACAGGTGATGCGCGGCCCGTCCGCCGGGACGATCTCTCCGTCCCGCAGGCGCCCCAGCACCTTCAGGGGCTCGCGCTCGCTTTTCTCCTCTTCGCCCCCGATGAAGGGGACGACGTTGCCGCGCATCTCCGGCCACGTGTCGAAGTTCTTACCCGCCCCCGATATGGCCTGGTACGTCGCCGCGACGACCTCCAGCGGCTCGAGGTCGCGCCAGGCCGCGAGGGCCGGGACGTAGCTCTGGATCGAACAGTTGGGCTTCACCGCGATGAAGCCGCGCGACGTGCCCAGCCTGCGCCTCTGGGCCTCGATGACCTCCGCGTGGGTTGGGTTGATCTCCGGGACGATCATCGGGACGTCCGGCGTCCAGCGGTGGGCGCTGTTGTTGGACACCACGGGCGTTTCGGCTCGGGCGTAGTCCTCCTCCAGCTTCCGGACCTCGTCCGTGGGCATGTTGACGGCGCTGAACAGGAAGTCCACGCGATCGGCCATGCCCTTCACGTCGCTCACGTCCCGCAGCACGAGGTCCCGCGCGGAATCGGGCACGGCCCCGTCGAGGAGCCAGCGGCCCTCCACGGCCTCCGCGTAGGTTCGACCGGCGCTCTGCGGGCTGGCGGCGATGGCCGCCGTTTCAAACCACGGGTGCGCCGCGAGCAGCTGAACGAACCTCTGACCGACCATCCCGGTCCCGCCGAGGACCCCGACCCTGAACTTCTTCTTCATACCGTGCTGCAGCTCCTTCCCAGCTTCATTTTTTTGGTCTTCGGCGCGCTCCCCTGAACGGGGCTTGCGGCGTTGGGGAAACGCGCCGGGCAAAACACGAGTGAAACAAGAATTCTGGACATTTTATCATGTTATGAGATAATTTGAATGCGGCGCTTGTTTGGGGTTCTGTTCGTCATGGAAAAACGGTTGACACACAGAGTTTTTGTCAAGGAGGGTTCTCTCATGAGGTTTGGAAAGTGCGCGTTCGTCCTTGCGTGTGCGATGCTGGCTGTTGCGGCGGGTGGGGCGTGGGCGGCCGAGGTCGTCAACGCCTACACGACGATGGAGGAGCCGCTGGCCAAGGCGCTGTTCGACGCCTTTGAGGCGGAGAGTGGCATCAAGGTGCAGTGGGTGCGCCTGTCGGGCGGCGAGGCGGTGGCCCGCATCGAGGCGGAGAAGGCCAATCCCCAGGCCTCCATCTGGGTCGGTGGCGTGGGCACTCAGCACATCGAGGCGAAGCTTCGCGGCCTGACGGCGCCCTACCGCTCCCGCGTGGCGGACAGCATCCCGGCGGACTACCGCGACCCGGAGAACTACTGGACGGGCCTCTACGTGGGCCCCATCGCCTTCTGCATGAACACGGAGCGGGCGAAGGAGCTGAAGCTCGACATGCCGAAGACCTGGATGGACCTCCTGAAGCCGGAGTACGCCAAGAGCGTCCGCATGGCGCACCCCGCCACCTCGGGCACGGCCTACAACATGCTGACCACGCTCATCCGCATCTACGACGGCGACGAGGACAAGGCGTTCGACTACTTCAAGAAGCTCTCCGCGTCCGTCGAGCAGTTTACCCGCTCCGGCTCCGCTCCCGGCAAGAGCTGCGCCATCGGCGAGATCCCCATCGCCATCGGCTACCTCCACGACCAGGTGAAGCTGCAGAAGGAGGGTGCCCCCATCGAGATCGTGATCCCGTCGGACGGCACGGGTGCGGAAACGGCCTCCATGTCCATCCTGAAGGACGGTCCGGACGCCTTGAACGCCAAGAAGCTCTACGACTGGATACTCGGTCAGAAGGCCATGGACATCATCGCCAGCTGGTATGTCATCCCCCTCTCCAGCCTGGCCACCCCCTCCGAGACGGGCTTCTCGCTCGCGAAGATGAAGATGCTGAAGGACGACCAGTGGGACGCCGCCAACAAGGAGCGTTTGATCGAGCGCTGGAACCGGGAGATATCGATGGCCCCGGAGAAGAAGTAGGGGCCCGCAGGGCGCAGGGGCCTGGGAGATGCGGCAGAGGAGGGCGATCCACTTCGCCCTGATGATGGCCTTCATCGCGCTGGTGGGCTGGTGGGTGTACGGGAGCGTCCTCGCGGGGTTCCTGGAGGTGTCCCACGACGGCCAGCGCCGCACGGTGCAGACCGTTTCCTTAGGGTATCCCGGGGGAGAGGATGCCGAGGGATGGCTGGCTCGCCTGGCCGGAAACTCGCAGAGCTATCGCGTTGCCCTGACGGAGGGGTTGCCGGCTCCCGGCGCCTCTCCCGTCGTGCGGGGGGACCCGGACCTGGCGGAGCTGTGCCGGGCCTCCGCCGCCTCCCCCCAGTTCGCGAAGGGCTTTGACAACGCCGCCTATGAGGAGATCTACTGCAGCGAACGCGGCTGGGACCTTGCCGGGACGGAGCAGACGCTCTTCTTTGCACCGGCGGTGGACGCCCGCACCGGCGACGTTCAGGGGGCGCTGATCTTCGCCTTCAGCCGAGAGGGGGAGCGGGGCTTTATCCGGATGCTCCGGATGCTCTTCGCGGCGGTCCTGCTGCTCTTCACCGTCGTGGTCTGGCAGGTGATGATGAGCCGGGACCCCGTCGTCGGCTTTGCCCTGGCCGGCCTCTTCCTGATGGCCCTGGTCTTCGTGGCCTACCCCCTCTTCGAGGCGGTGCGTCTCTCCTTTCTGGAGGAGGGGCGCTTCTCCCTCGGCATCTGGCGAACGATCCTGACGAACAGCAGCTACATCGACGCCCTGAAGGGCAGCCTGAAGCTGGGCTGCTGCACGGCGACGCTCTCCACCCTCATCGGCTTCCTCTTCGCGTTCGCGTGTACGCGCACCAACGTCCGGTTCAAGAGGTTCATCGCCATGATGGGCGTCCTGCCCGTGATCTCGCCTCCCTTCTCCCTCACGCTCTCCGTCATCCTACTCTTTGGGAACAACGGGCTGATCACGCGCTGGCTGGGGCTCACGGGCTTCTCCATCTACGGCCTTCCGGGCCTGACGATGGTCCAGACGATGTGCATGTTCCCCATCGCGTTCCTGACGCTCTCCGGGGTGCTGGAGGCCATCGACTCCACGTTTGAGGAGGCAGCGCTGAACCTCTCGGCCAGCCGGCTCAGGACCTTTGCGTCCATCACGCTGCCCCTGGCCGCGCCGGGACTGCTCAGCGCGTGGCTTCTGGTCTTCACCACCTCGCTGGCGGACTTCGCCAACCCCCTGCTCCTGGCGGGGGACCTCAAGGTCCTCTCCGTCGAGTCCTACATCGAGGTGACGGGGATGAACCGCCTGGGGCATGGGGCGGCGCTGTCGCTCCTTCTGCTCCTGCCGACGCTTGCGGCCTTTCTGGCGCAGCGCTTCTGGGTGGCGAAGCGGTCTTACGTCACCGTCACGGGGAAGCCATCGGGCCGCATCGCGGAGCTGACGACGCCCGGCCTGCGCCGCGTCCTGGCTTGCGTCATCTATCTGATCATCCTCTTTTTGATCCTGCTCTACGGGACGATCGTCGCAGGCTGCTTCGTGAAGAACTGGGGCATCGACTACACCTTCAGCCTTGAGAACATCCGCGAGGCCCTGACCCGGTCGCGAGACGCCCTGTTCGACACCGTGACCCTCTCGGCCGTCGCCACGCCCATCGCGGGCGTCATCGCCATGATCGCGGCGCTGCTCATCGTGCGGCGGCGCTTCCGCGGCAAGCGGCTGCTTGAGGCCCTGCTCATGACGCCCTTCGCCCTGCCGGGCACGCTGGTGGGCATCAGCTACATCCTGGCGTTCAACCGGGCGCCCCTCATCCTGGTGGGGACGGCGGCCATCATCGTCATCAACTACGTGGTGCGAGAGCTGCCCGTGGGCATCGAGGGCGGGGTCGCCTCGCTGCGGCAGATCGACCCCTCCATCGAGGAGGCGGCCATGGACCTGGGGGCGGACTCCGCCACGGTCTTTCGCACCATCGTCCTGCCGCTGGTGCGCCCCGCGTTCCTGTCGAGCCTCTCCTACACGTTCGTGCGCTCCATGACGGCCGTGAGCGCGGTCATCTTCCTCATCTCCGCGCGCTGGTATCACATGACGATCCTGATCTACAACTTCTCGGAGAACCTGCGCTTCGGCCTGGCCAGCGTGCTGTCCACCGTGCTCATCGTCATCGTCTTCGGAGCCTTCGGGATCATGCGCATCCTGGTGCGGCGCAACGAGAACCTGCTGAAGAACGTCGTCTGATCCCCCGGCCCCATCGGGGGCGGGGGAACCCAAGCTGGAGGAATAATTGATGTCAGATACAGTCAACGCGGGGAGGAAGCCCCCCCGATCCGTTACCCTCAACGGGATCACGAAGGTCTTTCGCGACCCGCAGTCCGGGCAGGACGTCCGAGCCGTGGAGAGCGTGTCCTTTCGCCTGGAGCCGGGGGAGCTCGTCACGCTCCTGGGGCCGTCGGGGTGCGGCAAGACCACGGTGCTGCGGATTCTCTCCGGGTTCGAGCAGCCCACGTCAGGGCGCATCCTGATCGGAGAGATGGACGTCACGGACGTGCCCGCCAACGGACGGGACACGGCGATGGTGTTCCAGAGCTACGGCCTGTTCCCCCACATGAGCGTCTTCGACAACGTGGCCTATGGCCTGAAGCTCCGCAGGGTCCCCCGCGCGGAGATGGCGAAGAAGGTGGCGCACTTTCTCGACATGGTGGGCCTCGGCGCGCTGGCGAAGCGGTCCCCCTCCCGCCTGTCCGGCGGACAGCAGCAGCGCGTGGCCCTGGCGCGGGCCCTCATCGTGGAGCCGTCAGTGCTCCTGCTGGACGAGCCGCTCTCGAACCTGGACGCCATCCTGCGCGAGCAGATGCGCGTCGAGATACGCCGGCTGCAGAAGTCCCTCGGCATCACGGCCATGTACGTGACGCACGACCGCGTCGAGGCCATGAGCCTATCGGACCGTATCATCGTGATGAGGGGCGGTCGCATCGTGCAGGTGGGCACGCCGAGCGAGATCTACCGCGATCCGGCGAACTCCTTCGTGGCGGGCTTCGTGGGCAGGGCGGCCTTCTTCTCCTGCACGGTGCTGGGCGTTTCGGGAGCCGTGTGCGCCGTCGAGGTGAAGGGGCACGCTTTTGAGGCCCCGCGATGGGACCCTTCGCTGAGAGTCGGAGATGGGGCGGTCTTGATGGCCCGGCCGGAGTCGCTGTCGCTGGGCGAGCCGGGAATGGGCGTGGAGGACGGCGTCGTGACGGCCAACGTCTACCTGGGCAACAGCATGGAGTCCTGGGTGAGGACCGACCTGGGCGACGTGCTGGTCCAGATCGACGCCCCGGACGCCAAGAGGGTGTGGGCCGAGGGGGAGCGCGTTTCCCTGTCGCTCGACCCGCTGCTGACGAAGGTGCTTCCCGTCGACGAGCCGGCGTAGCTCAGGAGGTCTTACGTTGAGCGAGTATTCCATCGAGGTCAAAAATCCCAGGGCGCGGGAGGCCCTGGACCGCCTTGCGCCCGTCCTGCACGGCAAGGACGCCGTGCTGCTTCGGCTTTTGGTGTGCGTGTTCGCGGGTGGCCACCTCCTGCTGGAGGACATGCCCGGCCTCGGCAAGACGACGCTGGCCCTGGCGGCTTCGCGCCTCCTGGGCCTGAGCTTCGGCCGCGTGCAGTGCACGAACGACCTCCTGCCCACGGACGTCACGGGCGTGAACGTCTACCGGGCGGACAGCGGTCAGTTCCAGTTCTACGCGGGGCCGGTATTTCACCACCTGCTGCTGGTGGACGAGATCAACCGCGCGACGCCCAAGACCCAGAGTGCCCTCCTGGAGGCCATGGGGGAGGAGCAGGTGACCGTGGACGGGCGAAGCTACGCCCTGCCCAATCCCTTCTTCGTCATCGCGACACAGAACCCCGTCGAGAACGCGGGGACCTTCCCCCTGCCGGAGTCCCAGATGGACCGCTTCATGATCAAGACGTCCATCGGCTACCCCTCCCGGGAGGACGAGCGCCGAATCCTGCGCCTCGGCCCTCAGAAGAATGACTTCGCGTCCTTCCAGCCCCTGTTCACGCCGGACGAGATCGTGGCGCTTCAGGGACAGATCGAGCGCGGCATCCGCGTGGGCGACAGGCTCCTGGACTACGTCCTGGACCTGGAGCAACGGACGAGGACGCACCCCCTTCTGGAGGGCGGGATATCCCCGCGGGGCGGGATGATGATCCTGCGGGTGGCCCGCACGCTGGCCTGGCTGGGGGGGCGGGACTACGTCGTCCCGGAGGACGTTCGCTTCCTGGCCCTTGAAACCTGGGCCCATCGTCTTCAGGCCCGGAAGGGGGCGTCGGGCGCGGGCGTCCTGAGCCAGATCCTGAGCGAGACGCCCATTCCCTGATGCCCGTCCTCTCCGCCTTCAGGGGACGCCGCCGTTCGAGGAAGGATAGGCCCTGGACCGGCTCTCCGATCATCCGGCTCCGCACCGCGGGGACGGTCTACACGCTCCTGACGATCATGCTGGGTGTGGTGGCCGTCAACAGCGGAAACAACCTGCTGTACCTGCTGACGGCCCTCCTTCTGGGATACATGCTGGCCTCAGGCGTCGCGGGGCGGCGCAACATCATGGGGGCGCGGGCTGCACTGGAGCTGCCGGACGAGATCTACGCGGGCATCCCCTTCGAGGCCTCCATCCGCGTCGAGAACCCGCGCTCCGCTCCGCTCCACATGATCGAGGTGACGGTGCGCCTGGAGGAAGGGGAGGGGGTTGCCCCCCGCGCCTTCTTCGGCGTCGTCCCTCCGCACGGGGCGGCGAGCCGCGGCGTCGTACTGACCCTGCCGCGACGCGGGACGGTCCGCGTGGCCCTTGAGGTTTCCTCCGTGTTCCCCTTCGACTTCTTCACCCGCTTTGCCTGGGACCGGAACTGGACGACGGCGCTGACCTTTCCCACGCCGGCTCCCGACGCGTCGGTGGTTGCGGTCGGCGAGGCGGAGGAGGAGGGGGCGGCGTCCGTCGGTTCCTCCCGGAGCGACGACGCCTCCGACGCGGCTGGGGTCAGGCCGTATCAGACGGGAGACCCCGTAAGCCGCGTGCACTGGAAGATCACGGCCCGCACGGGGAAGCTGAGCACCCGCCTCCTTGAGGGCGAGGCGCCCGTGGGGCTGCTGATCGACCTGGACGGGCTGGTGCGCGACGGGCTGGAGCGCGGCCTGTCCGCGGCGGCGGGGCGAATCCTGCAGGCGGAGCGCGAGAGCGCGCCCATCGGCATGATGGATCGGGGAACGCTTTTTCCGCCGGCCCCGGGCCGACAGAACCGCCTTGCCCTCCTGCGGCGGCTGGCCCTCTACGAGGGGGCAGCGCGATGACGAGCCCTACTTCGGTTGTCGCACCCCGGACGCGCCCCATCCGCTTCTACCTGGACCTCCTGCTTCCGGTCTGCGGGCTGATGTGCTTTGCGATGGCGCAGGACGGCATCAGCGCCGCTGCAGGCTGGGCCTTCCTGCTGGGCCTGGCGGTGGTGGGAGCCGCCTCCTTTCTGGACCTGCCCCGGCCGCCGGGCTTCGTCACCTTTGCGGCGGTGCTCCTGCTGCTGATCCCCATCCTGGGGCAGATATCGCTCCGCTATGCGGCGGAGCCGTTGCTTGAGGCGATCCTCCTCCTGTTTCTGCTCCGCGTGTACGAGAGGCGCGGTCCGCGCGAATACGCCCAGGTGGTCATCATCCTGCTGGCCGCCGCCGTAATCTACGCCGTCCTGTCCGTCGAGCGCGTCTTCATGACGGTCTGCGTCGGCGTGGGGATCGTGGGCTCCATGATCCTGATGATGTCCGCCTGGATGCGCCGGGAGCCGGATGCGCGCCTCAGCTGGAGCGACGTGAGGGGCCTCCTTGCCCGCGCCCTGGGCATGTTCCTCGTGATGCTGCCCCTGTGTCTCCTGCTCTTCTTCGCGGCGCCGCGCTTCCGAAGCCCCTTTCGCGTTTCACAGGGTGGTTTCGGCGCGACGACGGGTTTCTCGGATCAACTCAGCCTGGGGGACGTGGGGCAGATTCAGGAGAGCGGACGCCTGGCCTTTCGGGCGGAGATGCGGGACATTGCGCCGCGAACGCCCTATTGGCGCGGCGTGGTGCTGTCCCTGTTCACCGGAGACACCTGGACAGTCAACCTGGTGGGGCGCCGCGGAGGTTGGGACGCCCCAACCTCCGGCGCGGAGAACCTGCGCTACTCGATCCAGATGGAACCCAGCGGACACCGCTGGCTGTTCACCCTGGACCGCCCAGTGACCCTTTGGGGGACCGATGCCCTAGACCTGGGCAACGGGACCTACGCACACCGCTCCTTCAATGGAGCGCGCTACGAGGCGGAGTCCGTCCTCGATCCGACGGGTGGCGGCAGCTTGACGCCGCGGGACGAGGCCCTCTGCCTTCAGCTGCCGGAGGGGTATTCCCCAGCCGTTCGCCGCCTTGCGGAGGAGATCGCGGGGGGAGCGAAGGGTGATCGGGAGAAGATGGAGGCCGTCGTCGCGCGGCTGTCGGGCGGAGAGTACCGGTGGACGCTGAGGAACCTGGCGCAGGGACGGAACGCACTGGAGGACTTCCTGCTCCGCCTGAAGCGCGGCAACTGCGAGTACTTCGCATCGGCCGCCGGGGTGATGCTGCGGATGCTGGGCGTCCCCGCCCGGCTGGTGGGGGGCTACCGGGGCGGAGACTACAACCGCACCGGAGGCTTCTACTCGGTTAGGGACCTGAACGCCCACGTCTGGGTGGAGGCCTGGGACCGGGCGAGCCGTGCCTGGATTCGGCTGGACCCGACGCCGACGGCGTTGGAGGACGAGGTGGAAGCGGAGGTCCTCGCCTCGGGCAGTGGTTGGGGCGAGTTCTGGGACTACCTGGACTATCAGTGGAACCGTTATTTCGTGGCCTACGGCGGCAGCCAGCAGGCACAGTGGGCCGGAGCGCTGCGGTCCCTCCTGAGGAACCCCCGTGCTGCCCTCCCCTCCGTGGGAAGCTTCATGGATGGCACGGGGCGCGGGGCTTCCCGCGCAGCCTTTGCGGTAGGGGCGGTGATCTTGGCGTTGGCCAGCGGCTGGGGGGTATGGCGCTATGCGCACCGCGACGAGCGGGCCGCCCTGCTCCGTCGGTTTGATCGCCTCATGGCCCGGCGCGGCTTCGTGCGCTCCCCCTGCGTGGGGCTCCTGGAGTTCGCCTGGACCCTGCCGGAGCCGCTGAGGGCGGACGCTCTCGACTTCGCCTCGGGCCTCTCCGCCGTGTTCTACGGTGGACGCGAACTGGACGGGCCGTGCCGCGAGGCCCTGCTGCGGGCGCTGTCGGCCCTGTCCTCGACAAGGGGTTAGCGGTCGGGGCGGCGCAAGCCCAGGCATTTTTAAGATAGTGTGAGCGGGACCTCATGCACGGGGCGGTCCCGACGGGAAGGAAGGGTGCTCTCATGGCAGACAGGGGGATCGATTTTCGTTCCAGGGCAGCCAAGGGCTCGGCGACCCCGGCGTCGGGCGACGACCGCGGCCTCCATCGCCGCGTTCAGGAGCTGGAGCGGATGCGGGAGCAGTACGAGCTGGAGGCTGCAGCGTTTGAGGACCTGGATCGCCTCTACCGGGGACTGGCGGACAGCGGGGCCTTTTTGTACGCCTTCGTGGACGTCCGGGGCACGTTTCTGTTCATGAACCGCGGGATGCAGCTATTCCTGGGACAAGACCCCGAAGGGGGCGCGCCGGAAACCCTCCTGTCGCGTTGCCCCTTTGGACAGATCGAGGCGATGCGCGGCCTGCTGCACGACGCCATGGGAGGGCCCGTGGCGGCGGTGGTGCCCCTGGCGCGCCCGGACGGGGTCAGTATCTGGATGGACGCGGAATTTTCAGCGATGGACGTTCGGGGCGAACCCGCGCTGCAGGTCATCGGGGTGGACGTGACGGAGTGGGTGAACCTCCGGGAGCAACCGGAGCCCGGATGGAAGCACGGCGTGTGGAGCCGCGTTCTGGACTGTTGTCCGGGATTGCTCTGCTGCGTCGTAGATCGGCAGGGCACGCTGCTCTACGCCTCTCAGGGGTACAGCGCCCTCGCCCTGCGGGTCCTGGGCCATCGCTGCGAGGTAGGGAAGCGCTACCCCCCGCTTCAATCGAAGACGGACAAGTCCCTTCACGACATCTTGATGGCGGCTGCGCTGGGGCAGACCAGCGGCGTGGAGATCGAAGAACGCCACAGCGAAGGGGACCGGCTCTGGAGCTTCACAGCGGCGCCCCTTGAGCTGAACGGCAGCCTGGAGGGGGTGGCAGTGCGCGTCCTCCCCGTGCAGGTGCCGCAGATCCGGCAGCCCGCGCCGCCACCGGACGCCCCGGAGCCGCCGGCCCCTGCCGTCGAGCCTCCGGTGGAGCCGTCCGAGCGAGCGGGCATCCTGAACGCCTTCGCCGTCCCGACGGCCGTGGTGAACGAGCGCGGGGTATGCCTTGCGGCCAACGCGCCCTTCATCCTCGCGCTGGACGCCAGGGAAAAGGTGGTCGGTTCTCGCCTCCTCGACCTGATCCCCAGGGACGGTCCCGCGAACGCGGACTTCCACGAGAAGTTTCCCGACGTGCTGCAGGCCCGCGAGGGGCGCCTCTCCTGCCGCCTCTCGTCCCGGGACGGGGACCTGACGTGGTTTGAGGTCGGCGTTCGGCCCCTGGAGTGGGCCGGGTTTCGCGCTGCGCTCCTGACGTGTGAGGACGTGACGCTCCTGCGCCGGACGCAGGAACAGCTACAGCGCGCCGCCGTGACGGACCGCTCCACTGGCGTCCTGAACCGCCAGGGCATGGAGCGCGTCCTGTCCCGTGAGATGGAGCGCGCCGTCCGGGACAAGACGCCCCTCAGCCTGATGATCATGGACATCGACGGCTTCCGGCGCCTGAACGAGAGCAAAGGGTACGCGGCGGCGGAGCTCGTCCTGAAGACGCTGATCGCGCTCTGTCAGGGGCTCCTCGCTGTGGAGGACGTCATCGGGCGGTGGGGCGGGGACGAGTTCATGGTGCTGACGCCCCGCTCCTCCGAGGCTGCGCGGATCCTGGCGGATTCGATGCGGGACCTGGCTCACAGCGGGTCCTTCGGTGCGGAGGGCGCCCTGACGCTCAGCGTCGGCATTGCGCAGTTTCGCGCGGAGATGGACCTCTCCAGCCTGGTGGGCGCTGCCTACGACGCGATGGTCCGGGCCAAGCGGAGCGGAGGGAACCGCGCCGTGACGGCGGAGGACGGCGAGGGCCGCTAGACGGCCGGGGCCGCCCCGGACGCAGGCGAGCTTAATTGAGGATGGTGTGTGGATTTGGGACAGATTCAGATCATCGTTGAGGGCATGACGGCGAGCGGCAAGTCCACGGTGGTGGACCTGCTGGCGGAGCGCCTGGGGTTCAAGGTGATGCCGGAGGAGTTTCGCGACCAGCACGACCTCCTGAGCCGCTTCCACCACGACCGGCGGTGGGCGTTCCCCATGCAGCTGAACTTCCTGGTGACGCGCTTTGCACAGTACCTCTGCGCGTCGGAGGAAAACGATTACATCATGGACCGCAGCATCTTTGGCGACAAGGTCTACGCCACGCTCTACTACAAGCAGCACTACTTCACGGACAGCCAGTTCGGCTGCTACCTGACGCTCTATGACTCCCTGTTGAGGAACACGGCGTCCCCGCGGCTCCTGATCCTGGTGCGCTGTCCCTTTGAGGAGATACTGCGCCGCATCCGGGCGCGGGGCCGTCAGGACGAGATCGACGCCGGAGTGGAGTACTGGCGCCTGCTCTTCGACGCCTATCAGCCGTTCCTCGAATTCGTGCGCAAGGAGATGCAGATCCCGAACGTCCTGGAGCTGGACCTTGCGGACCCGGCCTTCATCAAGACGCCGGAGCGCGTGGAGAGGTTCCTGGATGACGTGAGGGCCTTCTTCCCGGAGCGCTTTGCGGGGTTGCAGTAAGGGCCTGTGACGCCGCGATCGTCGGCGCAGGACCCGTAGACCTCTTCACGGCGGCGGAGTTGGCGCGCCACGGCAAGAAGGCCCGGATCGCCGACGAGGGGTTGTGCCTGAGGATCGTCCGGGAGGCGAACAGAGGAAGGTCGCTCAGGCTGTAGCAATCCAACCCTGTGGTTTCAGAGAGGCTCACACGTTTCCGAGGTGTACGTGCGCGAGCTCTGCGCGGGCTGCCTCCTCCATGCGGCGCAGGAGGGCGCGGGACGTGGGGGGTGCGTCGTGGTGCCGCGCGGGGAAACAGCGCGTGATGTGCAGGGGGATGTCTCGCGACAGGGAGGCGATCCAGCCCACCATCTCCGAGAAGGCCGCCATACCGTCGTCCAATCCGGGAACGGCGAGGTGCGTCAACTCCACGTGGACGCCGCCCCGCACCCACAGGGCGATGGTCCGCTTCACGGCCTCCAGGTCCCCACCGAGCCGCCGATACCCCTCCGGCGTGAACGCCTTCAGGTCCACGTTCGCCGCGCTGACCCAGGGCAGGAGGTCCCGTGCCGCCTCCTCCGACATCGCCCCGTTCGTGACGAGGACCGCCGCGACCCCCGCCTTCCTCAGCAGGGGGGTGGCCTCCAGGAGGTACTCCGCCTGAAGGGTCGGCTCGTTGTAGGTGAAAGCCAGAGCGTCCAGACCCAGCCCCCGGACCTCCCTCGCCAGCGCCTCCGGCGGCAGGAACGGGACGGAGGCACTGGCGTCGTAGACGCTTTTCGCCGGTCGGGCTATGCGCCAGTTCTGGCAGAAGGGACAGTCCATCGTGCAGCCCAGGCTCCCCAGCGAGTAGATGAGGCTGCCGGGCCGCCAGTGGGCGAGGGGCTTCTTTTCGACGGGGTCCACGGCCCGTGCGCAGAACCGACCGAGCCAGGGCGAGAGGAGCGTTCCCCCGTGGTTGAGGCGGACGCCACACGCCCCCGCGGCCCCGTCCGCGATGCGACACCCGCGAAAACACAGGCCACAGGAAACGCGCCCGTCCTCCTCGCGATTCCACCAACGCGCCGCCATGCCCATCCGCGCCGCAGGCGATCCGCCTCCTCCAGTTGAGGCCGGGGACGCGCTGCCTCTCCCTCCCTTCTCTTTCTGTCTGTCAAAAACAGGACTTCGGCGCCGAACGCCTCGCTTAGATTTGCCAGACCCCCGCCTCCGAGAGCTGGCGGGTGACCGTCCCTGCCCAGTCCCGGTTGCTGGCGGGGGAGGCCGGGCTGGGGTGGAGGATGCGCAGGATCCGGACGTCTGTATCGCCGAGCGCCTCCCGCGCGCGGGCCTCGGCGAAGGCCCCCACGCCGACGACCCACTTGGGGGAGAGGGCGCGAACCGCGGCGCGCAGGTGCTCATCGCACGCTGCGTAGAGGGGCGTCCGGAGTTCCGGCGGCAGGTGGTCCGGCGTGAGGTTGCGTCCACCCTCCGTCCCGTTTTTGCGCGGGGAGAGGGCGATGAAGAGTAGCGGGCAGAAGTTGACGACGAAGTGCTCCTCGAAGAAGCCCTCCGGGGTCCCGAAGCGTCCGGAGAAGAGCCCCCAAAGACGGCGGCCGCTGACCTCGGAACGCCTGCAGGCGGTGCCCTCAACGGGGTAGGCGGGGTGCGGATGGGCCGGCCTGCCGTTCAGAGGGACGTCGAGCTTCAGCCAGTCTCGGACGACGGCGGCCTCGCCGAAGGGCACCCCCGTCTGAGCCATGCCCCAGGGGCCGGGGTTCATCCCCAGGAACACCACGCGCTTCCGTCCCTGACCAAAGCGCCTCACGTAGGCCGCGAAGGCGTCCCATGCGTAGTCCAGGGGGTTGTAGACGGCCGCCGCAGGCGGGACGAAGCGCATGGCGTCCACCTCCGCCCTCAGCTTCCGTGCGGCGGCGAGCTGCGCCTCGACGGAGGCCCCGTCCTGAGTTGCCGGCACCGGTCACTCCTCTGCGCCGTGAGGGGCCAGGTGGAGCTCCCCGTCCTCGACGTCGACGTCGATGCGCGTGCCGTTCGCGAACTTCCGCGTCAGCAGGGAGTCGGCCAGGCGGTCCTCCAGCAGGGACTGGATGGCCCGGCGCAGGGGCCGGGCGCCGTACTTCGGCTTGAAGCCCTTCTCCAGTATCTTCTCCTTCGCGCCCACGCTGACGTCCAGGGAGAGCCCCTGTCCCTTCAGCCGATCGTCCAGCTCCGCCAGCATCGCGTCGACGATGCGCAGCAGGTTGTCCCGCGACAGGGGACGGAAGACGGCCATCTCGTCGATGCGGTTCAGGAACTCCGGCCGGAAGGTGCGCTGAGCCTCCTCCATGATGACGGCCTTCTGGCGCTCCCAGCTTCGCTGCTCCGACGCCTCCGCGGAGCCGAAGCCCAGCGCGCTGCCCTGTTGGGCCTCCTTCGCGCCGACGTTGCTCGTCATGATGATGACCGTGTTGCGGAAGTCGACCTTACGCCCCTGCCCGTCGGTCAGGTGCCCATCGTCCAAGATCTGCAGCAGGACGTTGTAGACCTCCGCGTGTGCCTTCTCGATCTCGTCGAACAGGATGACGGAGTAGGGCCGCCGCCGGACGGCCTCCGTCAGCTTCCCCCCGCTTTCGTGTCCCACGTAGCCGGGGGGGGCGCCCAGGAGCTTCGAGACCTCGTGCTTCTCCATGAACTCGCTCATGTCGATGCGGATCATGGCGTCCTCGCGTCCAAAGAGAAAGCGGGCCAGGCAGCGGGCCAGCTCCGTCTTGCCCACGCCGGTGGGGCCCATGAACAGGAAGCTGCCGATGGGCCGCCGCGGGTCGTGCAGGCCCGTGCGTGCGCGGCGGATGGCCCGCGCCACGGCGCTGACCGCCTCGTCCTGCCCGATCAGGCGGGAGGATATCTCCTCCTCCATGCGCAGAAGCCGCTCCGTTTCTGTCTCCGTGAGCTGTTTCACCGGGATGCCCGTCATCTCCGCCACCACCTCGGCGATGTCCTCGCCGGTGACCTCGACGCGCTCCTCGCTCCGGCCGCTGCGCCACTCCTCCGTCGCGGCCTCAAGCTGATCCGCCAGGGCGTGCTCCTCGTCGCGCAGCTGCGCCGCGCGCTCGAACTGCTGGTTCAGCACGGCCTCCTCCTTCTGACGTTGAGTGTCCGCGAGGCGGCGCTCCAGCTCCCGAACGGACTCCGGCGGGTCCAGCGACCGAAGCCGGGTCCGCGCTCCGGCCTCGTCGATGAGGTCGATGCCCTTGTCGGGCAGGAAGCGATCCTGCACGTAGCGCGAGGAGAGGTTCGCTGCGGCCTGGAGGGCGTCGTTCGTGAAGGTCACCTGGTGGTGTTCCTCGTAGCGATCCCGAAGTCCGCGCAGGATGCTGACGGAGTCCTCGATGCCGGGCTCCTCGATCAGGATGGGCTGGAAGCGGCGCTCCAAGGCGCTGTCGCGCTCCACGTACTTGTGGTACTCCGCCTGGGTCGTCGCGCCGATCATCTGGAACTTCCCGCGCGACAGGCTGGGCTTCAGGATGTTGGCCGCGTCCATTGCCCCTTCGGCGCTGCCTGCGCCGACGATGGTGTGCACCTCGTCCACGAAGAGGATGACCTCGCCGGAGTCGGAGAGCTCCTTCACGATGCGGCGCAGCCGCTCCTCGAACTCCCCCCGGTACTTGGTGCCCGCCACGAGGTTCGCCGTGTTGAGCTGGATGATGCGCTTCTCCCTCAGGGGGTCCGGCGCAGCGCCCGACACGATCTTTTGGGCCAGCCCCTCGACGATGGCCGTCTTGCCGACGCCGGGGTCGCCGATCAGGACGGGGTTGCTCTTCGTTCGTCGGCACAGCGCCTGGATGACGCGACGGATCTCCCGCTCGCGCCCGATGACGGGGTCGAGCTCGCCGTCGCGGGCTTTCTGAGTCAGGTCCACTCCCAGTTGGTCCAGCGTCGGCGTTCGGCTCCTGCCCTGCCGCTTCAGCCGGTCTGTCAGGAGCTCCACGTTCTGTCCCTGGCCCCCACCGGCGTTCACTGCGTTGGCCTCGATGATGGCGGTCACCTGCTTCAGGACGACCTCCCGGGTGATCCCCATCGTCAGGAAGTGCTGGACCACCATGCTGCTCTCGTCCGCCAGGACGCCCAACAGGATGTGTTCCGTATCGACGTAGTTGACGCCCATCTTGCGGGCCTCGACCATGGACAGCTCAAGCGCCTTCTTCATGCGCGGGCTGAGCGGCAGGTCGATGGGCCTGGACGCGGGCTGGGATCGCCCCATGATCTCCCGGATGTGGGCGCACAGCCTCTCAGGCGACACGTCCAACTCGACCAGGGCGCGACAGGCGATGCCGCCGCCCTCCTGCGCCAGCCCCACCAGGAGGTGCTCCGGCTCCACCATGGGATGCCCCATCTGAAGCGCTTCATGGTGGGCCAGCTGGATGACCCTCTTGCCTCGTTCCGTAAAAAATTGCCACATGGTATGTTCTCCTTGATAGAGTAAAAACGGCGTGCGTTCAGGCCAGCATCAGGCCCCGCAGCATCCTCTTCAGCATCTCCGCCTGAATGACGCTCCGCTTGTGCTGGGACAGGTCGAAATCGCTGCGCCCCATCTCGTCAGCGTGCCTCAGCGCCACCTCGATCAGAAGACGCTCGCGCACGGTGATGAGGCCGCGCTCCTGCAGGGATTGGAGGAGGCGGCGGCAGTCCTGCTCCGAGATGGAGTCCCCCACGATGTCCTCGACGTGCTTCAGGCGCTCCTCCGGCTCCTCGCAGGAGATGCGCAGGATGCGGATGTACCCGTGGCCGCCCCGCTGGCTCTCCACCAGAAAACCACGCTCTGGCGTGAAGCGGCTGCGCAGGACGTAGTTAATCTGGCTCGGCACGCAGCCGAAGAACTCCGCCAGCTCCTTGCGCCTGAGGGATACGGAGGGTTCCGTTTCCGTTTCGAGGAGCTCCTGAATGTATTTCTCAATGGCCAGGGTCAAGTTGGGCATACCCCTTACCTCCGTTCCATGGTTGGCCGGATCCGGAAATCAAAGTCAGCGATCCGACAGGGCCTCATTTTATCCTTATGGTCAGGGATAATCAATAATGAAAAATGCCGATAGACGAGAGGTCAGGCCGGATGCAGCGGACAAATTGTATTGTGTATTTCGCGTCCTCCCAAATTCTTATACTATAATTGAGAAACAGCCCCACATGGGGGCGGAAGGGTTATGATTGGGTACATGAGTATCGTTCAGGAAAAGACGAAACCGTCGAGGGGAGAGCTCCTCGGCGTTGAATTGGAGGTTCGCCGGTATCCCGACCCGGTGTTGAAGAAGGTCGCAGAACCGGTTACGGTCTTTGACGACGAGCTGGCTGATTTCGTCGACAAGATGCGCGCGGTGATGCGCGTCAGCGACGGCGTGGGGCTGGCTGCGCCGCAGGTGGGAGTGCTTCGGCAGATCGCGGTTGTCGATTATAAGGATGAGGTCTACGACCTCATCAACCCCCGCGTTCTGGAGCAGAGGGGCGAGCAGGAGGGGGAGGAGGGGTGCCTCAGCTTCCCCGGCATCTACGCGATGGTGCGGCGCCCGGAGTGGGTGCGCGTCGAGGCACAGGACGTGCGGGGGGAGGTCCACGTCCACGAGGCGTCTGGTTTCCTCGCGCGGGCCTTTCTGCACGAGATGGACCACTTGAACGGAAAGCTCTTCATCGATTACCTCTCCCCCCTGAAGCGCGGGGCGATTCGCCGCAAGATGATGAAGAAAAAGGAGAGCTAGGGTGCGGCTGTGGTTCATCGGCGGCGGCTCCTTTGCCGCACGCTGCCTTGAGGCCCTCGTCCGGCGCCTCCCCGTTGAGCTCGTGGTCACCGGGACCCCCACCCGGGGTGGCCGCGGCATGGCGGAGATCCCCTCGCGGGTGGAGGAACGCGCCCTGGCGCTGGGCCTTCCCCTTGAGCGCACGGGGCCCCTCGGCGAAAACGAGCCGCTCCTGACGGCTCTGGCGGCGAATCCGCCCGACGCGATCCTGGTGGTGGACTTCGCTCAGCTGATCCGCGAGCCCTTCTTGAGCGCGCCGCGCTGGGGGTGCCTGAACGTCCACCCCTCCCTCCTGCCGCGCTGGCGCGGGGCGGCGCCCGTTCCCCGATCGCTGATGGACGGCGATGTCCGGACGGGGGTGACCGTCTTTCGTCTGACGCCCGAGATGGACGCGGGGCCCATCCTGCGCCAGGCGGCGGTGGAGGTCGGGGCGGGGGAGACGGCGACAGAGCTCTACGACAGGCTGAGCGCCCTGGGCGCCGAGATCGCTGCTGCGGGGCTGTCCGCGCTGGAGTCCGCCGGGGACTGCTTCGCCGGACTCTTCACCCCGCAGGACGACGCTGCAGCCTCCTACGCGGCGAAGCTCGCGAGGTCGGAGTTTGAGCTCTCCTGGCGGCAGCCCGCGGAGCGCTTGGACAGGGCGGTCCGCGCCCTTGAGGCCTCCGGCGGCGCCTTCGTCATGGTCCGTGAAAAGCGTCTCAAGGTCTGGCGTGCCGCTCCGGCGGCTGGAGGGCACGGGGAGCCGGGAACCGTGCTGGCCCTCCAGGATGGCGCCCTCGTCGTGGCCTGCGCCGCTGGCGCGCTGCACCTGGAGGAGGTGCAGGCGGAGGGCAAGCGCAGGGTCCCTGCCGCGGACTGGGCTCGCGGTCTGAGGCTTGTGCCGGGGGACGTCCTGTGAGCTTTGAATTAAGGAGGGCATAAACTATAGCTTATCATGGTGATATAATAGCCACAACACAGACTTTCAGCAGGGGAGGCGCAGGAATGGCGCAGAGCTCATGGGGAGGCCAGGAGCGGCGTGCGTCCGGACGGCGCATTTACGAGGGCAGGATCCTGAACCTGAGGGTCGATGAGGTGACGATGCCAAGCGGCCGTACGGCGGAGCGCGAGGTGGTGGAACATCGGTCGGCCGTAGGTATCCTGGCGTTGACGGGGCGGGACAGCGTGCTGCTGGCGCGCCAGTACCGTTATGCCGTCGGGGAGGAAACGCTTGAGGTGTGTGCAGGGCTGATCGAGCCGGGGGAGGACCCCCGTGCGGCCGCTGAGCGCGAGCTGCAGGAGGAGCTGGGAGTGAAGCCCGGGAGGCTTCAAGAAGTGGGTGGGTTCTACTCGTCGCCGGGCTTCTGCACGGAGTACCTCACGTTGTTTCTGGCCGACGAACTCCAGAGTTCCCGCCTGCCCCAGGACGAGGACGAGAACGTGAGCGCTCTCGAGGTCCCCTACGGGGACATTCCCGGCATGATGGCGGACGGCGCCTTCAAGGACTCCAAGACGTTCGCCGCGCTGGCCTGGCTCATGGCGAGGGAGGGAATACCGCCCAGGGTCCATTGACTGCGGCGTCGGAACCATGCGATGCGGCGTCCGGCACGGGCTTTGCTGGTCCGGAGTTGGACGAATATCTTGAGTAAGGGAGCGTTATAGTAATGTTGAAGAACTTGAGGATATCTGCAAAGCTTGCTTTGGGCTTCGGGCTGGTGCTCTCCCTGTTTGCGGTGGCCGCGATCTTCAGCTGGAGCAGCATCTCGCACGTGCAGGAGGAGATACGTTACCTGGATAAGATCACGGACCTTTCGACCCTGATCAGCGACATGAACGACGCACTGGAGGTCGTGACGAACAACCTGAGCGCGCTGCGCCTTTCGGAGTCCCAGGAGGACCTCAATGCGCTGAAGAGTTCTCTGGACGCCCTGAGGGACCATCCCAGGAAGGTCAACGAGCTGGTGGCACCGGAGCCGAGGATGCAGGTGCTGAGGGGAGGAACGTCGACTTCGGGGCAGGTCAGGACGCTCCCCGAGCTGGAGGGCTACCTCGATGCGTTCGGCAGGAACGTCGCCGCCTACGAAACGACGCTGCACTCCCAGCATGCAGCCATGGCTTCCCTTACGGACAACCTTGAAAAGACGACGGAGGTCATAGGGACGATCCTTGAGAAGTTCTCCGCTTCGAAGCCGGAAACGGCGGACTACAACGCCGCGGGCGGTGGCCGCAGCGGGGCGAACGAGATGGGCGCTGCGGCGGACCTGCGGTACAAGCTGACGCTCTTCCGCAGGCAGTACGTCTACGCCCTGTACAAGCGGGATGTGGCGCTTCTGGAGGGCGCTGCGGCGGACTTTGACAAGTGGGCGGCGGACTACGACGCCTTCAAAAACTCCGCCTCCGAGGGCTGGCTGAAGGACCTTTTGGCCTCGGACGACGGTTTGGTGCGCTCCGCCAAAGCGGACATGGTGAACATTCTGAAGGCGTACCGCGACGCGCAGTCCATCATGGAGGAGTGCCTGAAGAACGCCGGCGGGATCGAGGACTGTGCCCTGAGCATCTACGGCCAGATCGACCGAAAGGTCAACGAGCTCGTGATAGGGAGCTACAACGCCCTCGGCAACGCTCTGACGCTGCTCCTGTCCCTGGTCGTCCTGTCCATCGTCCTCGGCGCGATCATCGCCTGGGCGATCGCCCGCGGCATCTCGAAGCCACTTGGCATCGTGGTGAACCTCACCGCGCGGGCCGAGGGCGGGGACCTGACGCTGAAGCGGGAGGACTTCCCCTACGACGGCCGCGATGAGCTGGGCGCGCTGGGCGAGGCCCTGATGAAGATGATCGCGGCCCAGCGCACGGCCGTGAGCGAGGTCCTGACGACGGCGGACCAGGCCGCGGCGAAGTCCGTCGACATTCTGGACAACTGCAAGAGGAGCCTGGACTCCGCGACCAGGGTGAAGGATGCCGTGCAGAAGGCGGTTTCCTTGATGGAGAACAACTCCTCCTCACTTCAGGAGAGCAACGCGGGGACGGAGGAGATGTCCGCTGCGTCCATGACCTCCGCCCAGGCGGCGACGGACTGCGCTGAGTTCATCTCCAACATGACGACGGTGACGAACAAGGCGGTCGATACGGTGCAGGGCACCATCGAGGACATGGGCGAGCTGCAGAAAAAGACCCAGGAGAGCGGACAGAAGCTCCAGGACCTGGTGGATTCCGTGGACAAGATCAGCGAGTTCGTGGGCGTCATCACCTCGATCGCGGACCAGACGAACCTCCTGGCGCTGAATGCGGCCATCGAGGCGGCGCGCGCCGGCGAGGCGGGGCGCGGCTTTGCGGTGGTGGCGGAGTCCGTGCGGAAGCTGGCGGAAGAGTCGAACCGCGCGGCGGGGAACGTTCGGGCCCTCATCGAGACGCTGCAGGGCAGCGCAAGGGAAACGAAGTCCGCCAGCGACGAGACGGCGACGCTGCTGAGCCAGACGATGGAGAAGGGGACGTCGGCAAAGGACTCCCTGTCCGAGGCGATGGAGCAGATCGACAAGGCCAACGATCGGATCCAGAACATCGCGGCGGTTGCCGAGGAGCAGGCGGCCTCCAGCAAGGAGATTGCGGCGGGCATCGACAACGTGACGAAGTCCAGCTCCGAGATCCTGGAGCACCTGGAGAAGATCGCGGAGGCCATGGACGAAGCGACGGCCGTGTCCACCAGCACCACGAAGGAGTCGGACGCTCAGGCCGAACTGGTGCAGCACGTGAAGGACGCCATCGCCGTCTTCAAGGTGGAGGATTCTGAGGACAGGGGGCGCAGCAGCCGCAAGGCCCTGCGCGGCTAGCCCTCGTAGCGAGCGTAAACGAACCGTTGAGAACGAGGCGGGAGAGGTCCTTCGGCGAAGCAAGCCGGACGACCTCTCCCGCTTTATGGCGCGTAGGATTCGGAGGACGGCAGCTTACGATGGCACAGCGGCCTGTTCCGCGGTCAGGTCCTCCGTCGTGAAGTCCACGGCCCGCCGCAGGTCCTCCAGGGAGAGCTCCATCATCCGGCCTATTTTTCCGGCGCTGACGATGATCGTCGCGAGCCCCTCCGCCGACGCGTCCACGACGGTCCGAAACGTTTTCTTCATCCCCACGGGAGAGCAGCCCCCGTGTACGTAGCCGGTGAGGGGCAGGAGCTCCTTCGAGTGGACCATCTCGACGGACTTCTCGTTCACGGCGCGGGCCGCCTTGCGCAGGTCCAGCTCACGCCCTCCGGGCACAACGAACACGTAGTGTTCGCGGCTCCTCCCCACGGTGACGAGGGTCTTGAAGACCTCGTCCGTCCCGCGCCGCAGAAGGCGCGCCGCCTCCACGGCGCTGACGGCGTCGGTCCCGTCCATGGGAACGGTGAGAGGAGTGTAGCTTGCCCCGCACGCCTCAAGCCGGCGCATGGCGTTCGTCCGGTCCGCCGTCCTGCCGCTCACGGCCGCAGCCCTTCCTCCGCCGCGCGCTCAAGCATCCTGCGGCGATCCAGCGGGCGCACGTTCTGCACGATCCAGTCGCGCATCGCCGCGCCCTCCGGCGTTTCCTGGGATGAGGAGAGGAACTTCAGCTCAATGCCGAGCTCCCGCGCCGCGTCGTGAGCCAACACCGGCCAGACGCGGCCGATGTCGCCGATGATGGGCAGGCTGCCCTCGTGGCGTGCAAAGGCGGACATCTCCATGCGGAAAGGAATCCTCGCGGCCTTCGTCTTGGGCAGGCCCTTGTCGATGGCCTCCTGGACCGTCCGGGACAGCTCCACGGCGCGCCTCAGGTTCTCGTCCAAGTCGATGCGCACCAGCGTCTTGTCCCGAAGGCTGTAGGTGGCCTGGCCGGACCAGCTGGCCCAGATGCCGTGCCCCGTGTAGCACTCGAAGGGGCCGTCGTGGACCTCCTGCGTCAGGGCCACGGCGGACTCGATGATGACGTCGCAGGTGGCCAACATTCGAGAGAGGCGCATGGAACGCTGGGAGATCGGGATGCTGTCCCCGATGGACATGCCCACTGCGCCGCCGCCGATGAGCTGGGGGATGGTGACCAGCACGGGCACGCCACGCCCTGCCGCCGCGCCCAGCATGGTCATGGGGTCGCATCCCCAGCCTGCGACCTCCTCAAAGGGAAGCCCGTACATCCGGGCCAGGTTCATGATCTCCCCCGCCAGCCGCTCGCCTCGAAGCCCCATGGGGTAGGCCATGTTGCCCGCCGCCTTGATGATGTCGCTGTGTATGGGAAGGTCCCTGCCGCGCCTCAGCAGGTCCTCGTCCAGCGGCATCTCCCTCCGGAGCTCCTCCAGCTCCGCCTCCGTCATGCGCGTGAACTCGAAGAGGCCTCCCCGCGGCAGGAAGCGCTCCTCCAGGCCGAGCGCGGCGGCGTCCACGCGAAAGACGCGATCCAGCGCGCCGCCCATCTCGTGCGACACGACGGCCGAGCTGGTGGACACCGCGTCCACCAGCCCCACGCGGATGAGCTCTGCGAGGAGCGTCGTGACCCCCTCGTGAATGTTGGGGCCGCTGCCCGTTACGACCATGACCTTCCCGCCGCACCTCTTCGCCGCGACGATGCGGCGGACGGCCTCGTCCAGGGCCTCGCGGGAACGACCGTCCAGCGAGGCCCTGAACCCTTCGACCTGCGGCGCTCCAAAAAGCGTGTTCATCGTGCGTCCTCGTCCTCCTGACTGATATAACGAGCGATATGGTGCAGTCCTCGACGTGCGGGGCCGCTCACGGGACCTTCACGTCCTTCACGTACTCGCGAATGACCTCCCAGGTCCGCGCCGACGCGCCGCCCAGCGTGTCGAAGTAGGCCTGGGACGCCTGCCGCACTGCCTCCTGCGTCGCCGGGTCAAGGGCGGCCGCCCAGACGCCGGCCAGCTCCTGGGGGCCGTGCACGCAGCGAGCAACTCCCAAAGCGTCCATCCGCTTCGTGTCGGGGAAGTCCGTCATGCTGGGGCCGTGGGCGGTCGTGATGCCGAACAGCGCAGGCTCAATGGGGTTCTGTCCGCCCTTTGGCACCAGGCTTCCTCCCACGAAGGCGGCGTCGGCCGCTGCATAGAGGTCGAAGAGGATTCCGATGCGATCGACCACGGCGATGTCCCATCCGTCGGAGAGATGGGACAGGAGGTCGGCCTTCAGGTCCGGGTAGGGCAGTGCGGCGGCGACGACCAGGAGGGCCCGTTCCGGGTGGCGCGGCACGACGACGAGCCGGGCCTCCGGATGCCGTTGGCGCACGATGCGGAAGGCCGAGATGACGGCCTCCTCCTCCCCCTGGTGGGTGCTGCCCGCCACGAAGAGCGGCGCTTCCCCACGCCGCAGGTCGGACCAGATTCCCTTCCTGGCCCCGTCCAGGCGATCCAGCAGGGCGTCCACCTTGCAGTCGCCCGTCACGGTGATCTTCTCGCGGGGCACGCCCAGGGCCGAGAAGTTCTCGAGGTCCTCCTCGAAGCGCACCAAAAGGCGCGTGAAGCACGACAGAACCCCGCGCCAGAAGGAGGCCTCGCGCCTCAGTTTGGCGAAACTCTCGCTCGAGAGGCGTCCGTTGGCCAGGAAGGTTGGGATGCGCCGCGCCTTGAGCTGGGACAGCATCTCAGGCCAGCGCTCCGTTTCCATGGCGACGTAGGCTGCCGGCCGGACGGCGTCAAGGGCGCTCCGCACGTAGCGTCCGACGTCCCAGGGGCTGTAGATCATCCGATCCACCTGCCCGTCCAGCAGGCGGCGGGCCATGTCCTGTCCCGTCGTCGTGACGGTGGAGAGGAGGATGGGGCGGGTCGTTTCCCCCCTCATGCGGCGGATGACGGCGCTGGCGGACTGCACCTCTCCGACGGAAACGGCGTGGACCCACACGCCGCCCGTGGACACGTCCGCGAAGCGTCCCATGCGCTCCTCGATGCCGATCCCTTTGTACTTCCGGCGGAGCCAGCTCAGGCCGCCGGCCCTGAAAAATGCGTTGATGCCCAGGCGGTAGGCGGCCATCCCGGCCCGCCACGCCCAGGGCTCCTGATCCATTCGGTCCTTATTCAATCTCCGCAAGGGAGGCGCCTCCCGTTCGTCTTAAAGGTAAAGGGGCCGTTGATTCCGAGGATGGCCCGGCCTCGGCGGAGGGACAAGCCGCCCTCCGCTTTTTTATTATCCCATAGCCCTCCGGATTTTTTGACCGCCTTATCACAGGCCCTGCGCCCCCGGCACAGGACGCCATCATAGTATATAATGAGGGGCGTTGTTGCTGCCGAAACCGTCAACGTCGTCATCAAATCACCCATCGAGACTATTTTTGAAATTTTGGAGGCGAAGGCATTGGTTCGAACGGTGCTGCATGAGGTGCATGATCTGGGGCAGAGCGTCTGGCTGGACACGATCAGCCGGGAACTGATCGCGTCCGGGGGGCTTGAGCGTTGGATCGAGCAGGGCGTCGTCGGCGTGACGACGAACCCCGCGATCTTTGAGCAGGCCATCGCGCAGACGGAGGACTACGACCGGGAGATCGCGGACCTGTTCGCTCAGGGGAAGGACGCAGCCGGGGTGTACGAGGCCCTGACGCTTCGGGAGGTGGGGGCTGCCGCGGACATCCTGCGGCCCGTCTACGACAGGACGCAGGGCCTGGACGGCTACGTCAGCCTGGAGGTCAACCCCCTTCTGGCGTCGGACACCGACAGCACGGTGGACGAGGCGGAGCGCCTCTTCGGCCTGCTGGGCCGCCCCAACGTCATGATCAAGATCCCGGCGACGCCGGAGGGCATCCTGGCCGTGGCGGGGGCTACCGCCGTGGGGGTGAACGTCAACGCGACGCTGATCTTCTCGGAGGAGCAGTACGCGAGGGTGGCGGACGCCTACCTCTGCGGGCTCAGCTCCTGCATCAGCGCGACGTTCCCTGCCTCCGTGGCCTCCGTCTTCGTCAGCCGCGTGGACACGGCGGTGGACAAGGCGCTGGCGGCTAAGGGGGAGGAATCCCTCTGCGGCAGGATCGCTGTGGACGGGGCCCGCATGATGTATCAGCACTTTAAGAAAGAGGCCTTTGCGGGCAAAACGTGGCAGGAACTGGCGGCGAGGGGGGCGCGGGTCCAGCGACCGCTCTGGGCCAGCACGGGGACGAAGAACCCCGCCTACTCCGACGTGAAGTACGTCCAGGAGCTCATCGGCCCAAACACGGTCAACACCGTGCCCCCGAAGACCATCACGGCCTTCCTGGACCATGGGCGCGCCGCCGTTTCCATCGAGGACGACCTGGCCGGTGCCAGATCGCGGCTGAGGCGCCTGGAGGAGCTGGGCATCGACCGGAAGGCCATCTGCGAAAAGCTTTTGGCCGACGGCATCGAGTCCTTCAACGGCGCCTTCCGGTCCCTCCTGGAGGCCATCGAGAGAAAGGCCGGCGCCAGAGCCTGACCCCGCCACAGAACCTAAAGTCTGCCGTCCCCAGTCGCGCCGGAGGGGCGGCAGCCTCATCCTGTCTCAGCGCTTCCCTGAATCTCCCGCACTTTGCCCCTTGGCCCTGTTTGGCATTGCGCTTTATGATAATATAATTATGGAAAAGTATCGGGCCTTCGCCCGAGTGGAGGAGTGTTGTCGGGATGATCGCTGCAAACATTTCGGTATTGGAGGAACTGCGCGCCCTGAAGCGGACGCTGCAGGACAGCCTTTGACCTGCCTGCTCTGGAGGCGCGCTCAAAGGCCCTGACCCAGGAGAGCTCGGCGCCGGACTTCTGGACGCGGGACGGCCACGAGGCCGTGCTGAAGGACCTGTCTGGCGTGAATGCGCGCATTGAAGGCTGGCGCCATCTGTGCTGCGAGATGGACGACCTGTCCGTCCTGGAGGACATGCTGCGGGACGCGGAGGACGCCGAGCTCCAGGGGGAGTTCGAGCGAAGGGCGGCGGAGGTCCGCCGCACGATGGAGCACAGCAGCCTGATCCTGCTCCTGAACGAGGAATACGACTCGTCCAACGCGATCCTGACGGTACACGCCGGGTCGGGCGGGCTGGACTCCCAGGACTGGGCAGAGATGCTGCTGCGCCTATACCTGCGCTATGCGGAGCGCGACGGCCTCAAGGCGACGGTGCTGGAGGCGACGAACGACGAGGAGGCGGGCATCAAGAGCGCCACGGTGATGATGGAGGGCGACAACGCCTACGGCTTCCTGAAGGCGGAACGGGGGGTGCATCGTCTGGTGCGCATCTCGCCGTTCGACTCCGCCCACCGCCGGCACACGAGCTTCGCGTCGGTCCTCGTCACGCCGGAGTTCTCGGACGACGTGGACGTCGAAATCCGTCCCGAAGACCTGAAGGTGGACACCTATCGGGCCAGCGGCGCGGGCGGGCAGTACGTCAACCGGACGGACTCCGCTATCCGCATCACCCACCTGCCGACGGGCATCGTCGTCACGTGCCAGAACGAGCGCTCTCAGCACATGAACCGCCAGGTGGCGATGCACGTCCTGAAGAGCAAGCTCTACGAGCGCGCCCTTCAGGAGAGGCAGGACGAGCTGGCCTCCGTAGTGGGCGACAAGAAGGAAACAACGTGGGGCAGCCAGATCCGTTCCTACGTCCTGCACCCCTACACGCTGGTGAAGGACCATCGGACGGGGCTGGAAAAGGGCAACGTTCAGGCGGTGCTGGACGGGGACATCGACGACTTCATCATGGAGTACCTGCGCCTCCGCGCCCGCAAAGAGCTGTAGGGTGCCCGAGTGATGGCCTGTCCTCCCGATGGGAGCGGGCGTAATCCCATTTAGGGAAGTTTTACTGGGTCACTTCTGACAGCCCTGTGAGTGCGTCAACGATTTTCTTGAAACTAATTAGATTATCTTCGGGCGAGCGTCTGCGGAGTCCCTGAGGCGGCGGTCGGGCGCCCCGGCCCAGGGCCCCGATTTCGGTTTTGGAGGCGCTCCCCGGTATCGAGGTGTTTTTCATTGAGTTCATTACCCTGGACGTCCCTGCGGCGGGCAGCCGCCGCTCTCGCGCTCCTGCTCCTGGTTGCCGGCCGGGGGGAGGGGGCCGTGCGCCCCTTCGTGCCAGAGGCCCCCACGCTCTCTGCGGCCTCCCTGAAGCCGGGCGAGCGCGGAGTCCTGAAGACGGTCCTCAAGGGGACCCAGCCGACGGATATCCCCGTCGAGGTGGTCAGCGTCGTCCCCCAGAAGGGGGAGGTGGAGAACGTCATCCTCATCCGCTTCCTGCCGAACGCGAATGAACGGGCGGGCAGGTTGGCCCAGGGGATGAGCGGCTCCCCCGTCTACGTTCGAGGGAAGCTCATCGGGGCTGTGGGGAGCGGTTGGGAGTTCGGCGATCACCGACTGGCCCTCGTGACGCCGATCGACGTCATGTGCGCCATCTTCGCCCACGGGGAGGGGACGGTCGCGTCGGGAGCGGCATCGGAGGGTGGAGCCCGACTGGCGGCCCCCCTGTCGGTTTCCGGCCTCTCCCAGAGGTCGGCCCGGCGGCTTGGCCGTGCCCTGGGGGCGACGCTCGCGGAAACGCCGGGTTCCTCCGGAGGGCCCCTGAAGGTGGCGGAGGGCGACTTCCGCTTCAAGCCGGGGGACTCCATCGCCGCCATGCTGGCCTGGGGCGATGTCGACGTCGCCGCGACGGGCGCCGTGACGGCCGTGTCGCGGGACGGCCGCTTTCTCGCTTTCGGACACCCCTTTCTGAAGCGCGGCAGAGCCGCCTACCCGGCGGCGCGGGCCTACGTCCACGAGGTCGTTTTGAACCAGGCCTTTCCTTTCAAGCTGGCGAGCCCTCTGGACGTCGTGGGGACCGTCACCCAGGACCGGGCGGCCGGCATTGGAGGCCGCGCGGGACAGTTTCCCGCCTCCGTTTCCGCGACGCTGGTGCTGAAGGACCGGGATCGGGGACGCCGCGTCGAGCGCAGCTTCCGCGTCGTGTCGGATGCGTTCCTGAGCGCGAAGCTCCTGGAGTCGATCTATGCGGGCCTGCTGGAGGACGTCTGGGGGCGCGTCGGGCAGGGCACGATGAACGTGACCCTGCGGATCGAGGGCAAGGGCGTTCGCAACGGCTGGACCCGGAGCGACGTCTTCGTTTCCGACGAGGACGTCAGCGGCGTTGCCCTCAAACAATCCTCCCAGATCATGGATGCGTTTCTGCTGCAGCCTTTCGAGGCGGTCATGCCCCTGGCCTTCCGGCTGGAGGTCGAGGCGACGGAGGAGCCGCGGGTGCTGGTCATCGAGGGGGTGGACGCGCCGTCCGAGGTTCGACCCGGCGCGGACCTGCCGGTGACGGTGACGCTTCGGCCCTGGAGGGGGCGCCCCGTGAAGCGCAGCTTCAAGCTGAAGGTGCCGGAGGACGCATCGGGCGTCTGCGAGCTCCTGGTCCGCGGCGGCGGCGCGCAGCCCCTGCCCCAGTTGAGCCTTGAGGGCGGCTGGAAGTCCATCGACAGCTTGAACCGTATGCTGGAGGAGATCGCCGCCTTCGACGCGAACGATGAGCTCGTGGTGGAGCTGCTCAGCGACTCCATGGCGACGGCTCTGAAGAAGATCGGGAAGGGGAAGGACGTGGGGGAGATCGGCAAGGGCGGCGGCAAAAAGGACCCCAGGGAAAAGCCTCAGGGCCGCGGGGACGGAGAGAAGGAGGGGGTTCCCCCTGAGCTCCTGCCCGAGGAAACGGAGTACCTGAGCGAGACAAAGGAGCGCCGCATCCGGGAGGGGAGCCTTCGCATCCTCCGGTCGGATCGCTTCGTGGATGGCCTGATGCGGCGTCTTGTGACGGTGACGGACGACTCCGATGAGGACTCTGACGAGAGCGGCGCCGACAAGGCCCGGTTTTGACCCCATGGAACGGACGACGGCAGGCGACGCCCCGTACAAGGCGTCCTGGTGCCCCCCCTTCATCACGCTGGAGGGCATCGACGGATCGGGCAAGAGCACCCAGGCCGCGCTCCTGGCCGAGTGGCTGGAGGCGGAAACGGGGCGCCCCGTGCTCCGAACGTTCGAGCCGGGCGGCTGGGAGGCGGGACAGGCCCTTCGCGAGCTGATCCTGCACGGCCGCATCCCGGACGCAGCCACGGAACTCCTGCTGTTTCTGGCGGACCGGAAGGGGCACCTGGCGGAGGTCGTGCTGCCGGCCCTCGCCGCGGGACAGATCGTCCTGTGCGAGCGCTACACGGACTCCACCAGAGCCTACCAGGCCGGAGGGCGTGGGGTGACCCCGGCGTTTCTGGAGCGCCTTCTGGCGGCCTGCGACTTTCCGGCACCCGACCTGACGATCTTCCTGGACCTTCCCCCGCGGACGGCCGCGAAGCGCCTGGCGGATCGGGGCGGCGGGGATCGCTTCGAGGCCAGCGGGCTTGAGTTCATGGAGAGGGTCGCGCGGGTCTATGCGGAAATCGCGCGGCGCGAGCCCCGGAGGGTCCTTGAGGTCCCGGCCGCAGGCGCTCCGGAGGACGTGGCGCGAGAGGTCCGGCGCGGGGTGCTGAGGCACCTTGGGGTGCTGCTTTGAACTCGCTCCGGGTGAAGCAGGGCCTGGGCGGCGGTTCCGCGACCAAGGCCCCCGTCGGGGCGGGCGGAGGCGGCGGACGGCACGCTGCGCCCGCCGGCGCCGTTTCCCCAGCGAACTCCTTTGAGGCGGCGCTTGAGTCGTCGGAGCTGGAACAGCTCCTCGACCGGCTCTACGACATCTCCGACCGGTTGAGCGTCTTTCCGTCGGGGCAGCTCCTGGCGGAGTACCGCTCGGTGCTGACGGAGCTCCTGCGCCGCGCCATGCAGGGGCTGCGCATCAAGCGCGATCTGCGCTGGCGGAAGACGGACAAGAAGATGTACGTCACGATCGAGAGGACGGAGGCGGCCATGGACGAGCTGGAGGAGGCCTTCCTCTACGAGGGGGACCGCACGAGGGCGCTGGCCCTGATGGAGGAGATCAAGGGTTGTCTGATTTCTCTCCTGATGTGAGCGCGGGGAAGGCAGAGCCCTTTGAGGCCCTTTGCGCCTGGCGGACTCTGGAGGAGGAGTGCGCGGCGGGGGACGTCCCCCACTGCAGGGCCGTTTCGGCGCCCCTCGTCTGGCACCCGGCGCTCCTGGAACGCCTTGCGCGCCTGACGCTCGACATCGGTCCCGACGCCCCGTCCCCCGTGCGGGAGGGGCATCCGGACCTGGTCGTGGCGGGGGAGGTCGGACGGGCGCCGGACGTCGCCGCGTGCAGGACGCTGATCCAGGACCTTGCCCTGAAGCCTGCCGCTTCCGTCCGACGTCTGGGCGTCGTCCTGTCCGCGGACCAACTGCTGCTGCCGGCGGCGAACAGCCTCCTGAAGCTGGCGGAGGAGCCTCCTTCCCACGCCTGCCTGCTCTTCCTCCTGGAGGGCGGCGTGATCCTGCCCACCCTCAGGAGCCGTGCCCGGTTCACGACGCTGGCGGCGCCCGCCGCGGCGGAGGGCGCTCCGCCCCCGTCAAGCGACGGGGAATGGCTCGCCTGGGTGGAGGGGGCGCGAGGTGGGGACGTGCCGGTCGCTGCGGCGCTGGCGTCCTGGGCGACCTGGGCCCTGCGCTGCGGGGACGCCCCGCGGGCTGCAAAGCTCGACCGGCTCAGGACGATTGCGGAGACGAAGAACCTCTCCGTCCCCATGCTCTGCGATCTTTTGATCTTAGCACTCAGGGAGGAAATTCCTTTTGAGCATTTATTTGGCAACTTTCGGTAAGCTGCGCTACCTTGGCCTGGCTGAGATAGCGGACGAGGAGCTGGCGGAGTCCCGGTGGGTGCTGCTGAGGACGGTCCGGGGGCTTGAGATGGGGCGCCTCGGCGGTCCCCTCTCTCAGGAGCAGGAGGCGAAGTACCGCGCGTCCTGCCTCGGTGAGAACGGCGAGCAGGCGCGTGGCCCGGAGCCCATGCTGCAGGAGGTGGAATTCGTCGCGAACGCCGGACCGGAGGACATGGAGAACTACCGCCGCTGCCGCAGCGACGAGGAGCGCGCGCTGGTCCGCGCGCGGGAGATCCTGCTGGAACAGGACGGGCTGCAGATGAAGCTGGTGGACGTCGAGTACATGCTGGACCGTCGAAAGCTCTTCTTCTACTTCACGTCCGAGCAGCGCGTGGACTTCCGCGCCTACGTCCGCGACCTGGCGCGGGACTTCCACACCCGCATTGAGATGCGGCAGATTGGGGTGCGGGACGAGGCCCGTGTCGTCAAGGGGATTGGGCCCTGCGGGCGTCCCTGCTGCTGCAGCTATTGGCTGCACGACTTC
>ERZ772917.316-NODE-316-length-34877-cov-146.125754_pt1 | contig 34877 bp, 29 predicted proteins | sample MGYA00511187_ERZ772917 | MGnify/ENA primary metagenome ERZ772917 (study PRJEB29015, sample SAMEA2737925) | human oral metagenome | biome: human oral; feature: human-associated habitat; material: dental | place: China | collected 2012 ...
TGGCGGGCGCGACGGCGAGCACGGCGGGTTCCGACGCGATGGTGAGCGCGGTGGCTTCCGTCGCGACAACGACCGCGGTGGCTTCCGCGGTGGGCGCGACAACGACGGCGGCCAGCGCTGGTGAGTGACATGACCTGACGGTGGTGGGGCCGGTGCCTTCGGGTGCCGGCCCCACCACCGTCACGGCCTGCCCCCGCGAGGCGCTGGGGGCAGCGGTTCGGCCACCCCGGGAATACCCCGGGTAGGTACGTTGTTGCGCGAGCTGACACCCCGCACCGCAGACACCGAGCCCGGCATGAGAGGCATACCTGTGACCCCAGCCCTCTACCTCCTCGCCGTCGTCTTCTTCGGTTTCACCGCGACCCTGCTGCGCCTGCCCCCGCTCGTGGGCTTCCTGCTCGCAGGCTTCGTCATCGGATCCTCCGACCTTCCGGCGCTGCCGGCTGTCGACGCCATGGGCGACGTCGGCGTCGCCGTCCTCCTGTTCACCATCGGGCTCAAGCTTGACCTACGCACCCTCCTGCGCCGCGAGGTCGTCGGCACCGCCACCATCACGATGCTCGTGCTCACCGGCCTCAGCTCGGCCGTCATCGGCGGGCTGCTCCTGCTCGGTGTCCAGGTCGACACGATCACCCCCACCGGCGTGCTGCTCCTCGGCTTCGCCCTGTCCTTCTCCTCCACGGTCGTCGTCATCAAGCTCCTGGAGGAGCGTGACGACGCCGGATCGCTGTACGGGCGCATCGCCATCGGCGTGCTCGTCGTCCAGGACATCGCCGCCGTCGCCTACCTCACCCTCACCTCCGGCCAGACCCCGAGCCCGTGGGCGCTGGCTCTCGTCCTGCTGCTGCCCGGCGCCAAGGTCCTGGGCAGGATCCTCGACCGGATCGACCACCGGGAGATGCGTACCCTCTTCGGTATCGCGGTCGCGCTCCTGCCGGGATACGCCCTCTTCGACGCCCTGGGGGTCGACGGTGACCTCGGCGCCCTCATCATGGGGGCCCTCATGGCCTCACACCCGGCCGCCAAGGAGCTCTCCAGCGCCCTGTTCACCATCAAGGAGCTGCTCCTCGTCGGCTTCTTCCTGTCCATCGGCATGGACGGCATTCCCGGAACCGGGGCCTTCGTGCTCGCCGGCGTCCTGCTCGTCCTCGTGCCGCTGCGCGCCGTCGTGTACACGGTGACGGTGCGCGTGCTGCGCATGCGACGGCGCACGAGTGCCCTGGCAGGCCTGGCGATGACCGCCTACTCCGAGTTCGCGCTCATCGTCGTCGCCGTCGCCGTCAAGAACGGCGTCCTGGGCAGCGGCTGGACGGCCGCCGTGTCTCTCGCCCTGGCCCTGTCCTTCGTGCTGTCCGCCGTCGTCAACCGGCGTCCCGCCGCCCTCATCACCTGGGTCACCCACCTCATCCCCCACCGTCCGTACCACACGCTCCACCCCGAGGAGAGGCCCCTCGACCTCACCGGGGTCCAGACCGTCATCTTCGGCATGGGACGCATCGGCCGCGCCACCTACGGGCGCCTGTACGCCGACGGAGCGCACGGGGTTCTCGGCATCGACAACGACGCCGCCAAGGTCGAGCAGCTCAAGGCCAAGGGATACAACATCCTCGAGGCGGACGCCACCGACCAGGAGTTCTGGGAGCGTCTGGACGCCGTCCACGCGACCAAGGCCGTGCTGGCCATGCCGGACCCGGGCGCGAACCTCCACGTCATCGAGTGGCTCGGCCGCTCGGCCTTCACCGGCCGCATCATCGCCATCGCCGGCTACGACGACGAGGCCGAGCAGATGCGTGCCCGCGGCGTCGACATCGTCATCAACATGTACGACGGTCTGGGCTCCTCCCTCGCCGAGGCCGTCGAGGCCCTCGACCCGGTCCCCGTGTCCCGGCCTCCCGCCTCATCGGACGCACCGGCTCCTGAGACGTCCTGAGCACCGGTAGCGCCCGCGCTGCCTGCGCTCACCGTCGCACAGCGGCCGGGGCGCGCAGGTCCTCAAGCAGGGCCCGCACCCGGCTGGCGCGCTCCAGCTCGTCGTCCAGAGGCTCCACGAGGCACTGCGTGAGCACCTCTCTCACCGCCCGGCGCAGACGCAGCCCCACCCGACGGCGCCGACGACGCGCCCCGGCACGTGCGGCTGCCGTGCCCGCCAGCCCGAGCACGAGTCCGAGGACCAGCCCACCCAGCAGGAGCAGGGTCGGCCAGGGCACCAGGCCCCAGCGCGGCGGCTCCACGTCCAGCAGCAGGAAGCGGTTGATGACGTGCAGGGCGGCAAGCCAGCCCACTCCCACGAGCGTTGTCAGCACCAGAACCACCTGGAGGGCGTTCGCCACGCCCCACCAGCGCGGGCGCAGGGCCTGCTCCAGGTCCGTGCGCCCGACGGCGGCGTCCATGCGGTCACCGAGACGCTCGGCCCGGCCCTCGACGCGTTGCACGGCCCGGTCCTGGGCCTCGGCGGGCAGGTGGCGGGTGCGGCCGGCCGCGTAGGTGCGCACCGCGGCGTGTAGGGCGGCGTCGGCGGAGGCACTGGGCGCCGGCAGGCTCGTGCGCGCCACCGGGGCCTCGCCGTCGGCCGACGAGCGCCGCCGGGCGCGGACATCGGCCCCCAGGTGCAGGGCGCGCAACGGGTCCCTGCGCAGGCGCGAGAGCCAGCGCACCGGCAGCCAGCCGACCCGGCGGGCGGCCTCCAGCCTCATGGACACGGCAACCGCCTCAGCCACCTCGTCCGTGCCCGCCGCGAGGAGCGCTGCCCGCTCAAGGGCGTCCAGCCCCTCGTCCGCCCGCGCGCCGCCCGGTGCTGGGGCCGGTGCCGCCAGCTCCTCCAGGGCACGGGCCGCCAGGGTCCTGGCGTCCGCGGCCAGGCGCGCACGGCTGGCGTCCTCGGCAGCGGCCACGTCGCGGATGCGTCCGCGCAGCTCCTGCACGCCCTGGCCGGTGCGGGCACTGACCTCAAGGACCCCGACCTGCGCCAGTCCCTCTCGGGCCAGCAGGCGGCTGAGGTCCTCAGCGGCCTGCCGGCGGTCGTGCTCGTCCAGGCGGTCGACCTGGTTGAGGGCGACGACAGTGACGGCGGCGTGCTCGGCCATCGGCGCGAGGAACTCGTGGTGGATGACGGCGTCGGCGTACTTCTCCGGGTCCAGGACCCATACGAGGACGTCGACGAGGCCCGCCAGGCGCTCGGCGACGGCGCGGTGGGCCCGGGTGTCGGAATCGATGTCCGGCAGGTCCAGCAGGACGGTGCTCTCCCCCACGCCGACCGCGGCGGGCCCCCACGAGGGTGTCTCGGGCAGCTGGACGCGCTCGTCGACCCCCAGCCAGTCCAGGAGCCTGGCGACACCGGAGCGGACCTCGGGTGAGGGCGAGGCGGGCACGGCCGCCAGCGGCCGGCTCGTCGTCGGCCGGGTCACCGCCGTGCGTGCCAGCTGCGCACCGCAGATCGCGTTGAAGAGGCTCGACTTGCCTGAGCCCGTGGCGCCCAGCAGCGCCACCACCTGCACGCCCGGCGCGATGAGCCGACGCTGCCCGGCACGCTCGACCAGGCTGCGGGCGGCCTCCAGCACCTGAGCGGGAAGGGTGCCCTCACCGATCTCGGCGAGCTCGGCGAGAAGGCCGAGCGGGTCCGGGGCGGTGCCGGCGGTCTCGGCGGGGCCCGCCCTCATCGTGTCACCTGCCCGGTGAGCAGCCCGACGGCGTCGGCGGCCTCACGCAGGTGCACCGCCAGCTGCTCACCACCGGGGGACGGCTCGGGCAGCACACACCGGAACACGTCCTCCTGCTCGTCGAGGAAGGCGGTGACGCGAGCTCCGAGGGCGGTGCGCGAGCGTGCGGCGAGCTCGCGCATCGCCTGGTCGCCGAAGACCGCCTCCAGCAGCCGCTGGGCGACGACCGCGGTGCCGCCCGCGATCCCGACCTCCACGCCGGACAGTCCCCCGGTGTATGCGAAGGCGAGGACCATGAGGGCGACGCCGACGACGTTGACCCCCAGGGACAGCAGGCGGGCCGTCATGCGCTTGTCCGCCCCCTCCGAGCGCACCATGGCCAGGACGTCACCCTGCCAGTCGCGCACGAGGGCCTCGGCGGCTCGTGCGCGCTCGGCCTGGGTGGGCAGCGCGGCCAGCGCCGCGGCCAGGGGCTCCTCGGCGGACCCGGCACGTCGCCAGGCCCGCTCGGCCTCCAGTGCCGCCCTCTGGGCCTCGCTCACGAGCAGGGTCGTCAGCGAGGACTCGATGGCCTGCTCGACCCGGTCCGCCGGGGCGGGGCGCCCCCGCAGGGCAGAGGTCAGGCGGTCCCGCAGGCGGCCGACCTGTGACTCAAGCCCGCGCAGGAGCTCTCCGGTGCCGACGAGCTCCTGCCAGCGGGCGAGGACCTCACCACGCAGCAGGGAACCGTCCCGGGTGGCGGCGGTGACCCGCTCCAGGGCGTCGGCGTGCGCTGCTCCGGCTCGCGCCGCCAGGTCGTGGCGCTCGGCCTCCTGGGAGCGCAGCGCCGTCAGCAGGCCGTCCGTGCCCTCCAGGGCGGAGGCCAGAGCCCCGGCGAGGGTGCGGCGGGCGACGTCCCCACGCGCGGCGGCGTCCGCGGCGAGGGTTCCCAGCCAGTGGCGCAGCGGGGCGACGTGCTCGTCCGGCAGGAAGCCGTGGGCGTCGAAGGCGGTCTCGGGAACGAGGAAGACCGGGGCGGTGGCGAGCCCGGCCGCGTCCAGGCGAGCACGCAGGTCGGCCGTGACCGCCTCAGCGGCCCCCACCGGCACCCGGTCAAGGACGACGGCGACAACGACGTCACGTGCTGCGGCGGCACGCAGGTGCTCCCAGGCGACGGCGTCGGCGTAGCGGGCGGCCGTGGTGACGAAGACCCACAGGTCCGCGGCTGCCAGGAGGGTGGCGGCGAGCTCACGGTTCTCGTCGACGACCGAGTCCACGTCAGGGGCGTCCAGGACCGCCAGCCCCTGCGGCAGACTGGAGCAGGCACGGATCTCGACCTCGCGGGGCGTGCTCGCCCCGGCCGCGGTGGGTGGCGCGTCCTCGGTGACGCGCACGTGGGCGAGCGATCCCAGCACCCGGCCGTCGTCGAACCAGGGGCCGTCACCCGTGGCGTGCAGCAGCAGAGGGCGGCGGGTCGTCGGGCGGATCGCTGAGGAGACCGTCACGTGGCGGCGCACGAGGGCGGACACGAGGGCGGACTTGCCCGCCCCCGTCGAGCCGCCGACGACGGCCAGCAGGGGCGCGTCCATCGCGCTCAGGCGCGGCAGGACGTAGTCACCGAGCTGGTCGTGCACCATCCGGGCGGTGCGGGTGGCCGCCTGTGCGCCTGCCAGCGCGTACGGCAGTCCGAGGGCGGCGAGGTCATCCTGGAGGCGCCGCAGGGCGTCCTCAGCGCTGCGGGCCGCCCCGCTGCCCGCGCTCACCGCTCAGCCCTGCTCATCGACCTCGCCGACCGCGCGCAGGCGCGGGGCGAGGTCGGCCTCGTCGGCCGGCCACCAGGTGGAGGCCTGCGCCGTCGTCTGCTCACCGGAGCGGATGTCCTTGACGGAGTCCTCCTCACCCTCGGCTCCCGGGAACCACACGAAGGGGATGCCGCGCTTGTCCGCGAACCTGATCTGCTTGCCGAACTTGGCGGCCGTGGGAGCGACGTCGGCGGCGATACCCCGACGGCGCAGGGCGTCGGCGACGGCGTCGGAGGCGCCGCGGTGCTCCTCGTCGACGACGGCCACGAGCACGACCGTGGGCACGGGGCGCGTGACCTCGACGAGCCCGTCCGCCAGCACGCGCGAAAGCAGCCGGGACAGGCCGATGGAGATCCCCACACCCGGGAAGGTGCGCTTGCCGTTGGTGGCGAGGTTGTCGAAGCGACCGCCCGAGCACACCGAGCCCAGGTCCTCGGCACCGGCCATGAAGGACTCGTAGACCGTGCCCGTGTAGTAGTCCAGGCCGCGGGCGATCTTGAGGTCCGCGATGATCGCCCCGGGGCGGCGCCGCCCGGCCGCCTCCAGCAGACCGGTGAGCTCGTCCAGGCCCGTGAGCAGCAGCTCGTGCGGCTCAGCGCCCTCCAGGGCTGCCAGTACCGCCTCACGCACCGCGGCCGGGTCCTCGCCGGTGACCGTCGCCAGCCTCAGGGCCGCCTGTGCCTGCGCGGCCGTGGTGCCGACCGTCTCCACGAGCTCGGAGGCGACCGCCTCGGGACCGATCTTGTCGATCTTGTCCACGACGCGCAGCACCTCAGTGAGCTGGTCCTGCCCGATGCCGACGGACTGGTAGAAGCCCTGGGCGACCTTGCGGTTGGACACGTGGATCGTCACCGGCGGAATCGGCAGGGCGCCCAGCGCCTCGCTCATGATGAGCGGCACCTCGACGTCGTAGTGCAACGGCAGGGCGCCGTCCCCGACGACGTCGATGTCCACCTGGTAGAACTCGCGGAAACGGCCCTCCTGGGGACGCTCGCCCCGCCAGACCTTCTGGATCTGGTAGCGCTTGAAGGGGAAGGTGAGCACGCCCGCGTTGTCCACGACATAGCGGGTGAAGGGGACGGTGAGGTCGAAGTGCAGACCCAGCTGCTTCGCCGGGTCGGCGGCGTCGCGGTCCTCCGGGTCCGCCTGCAGGCGCGAGAGCAGGTAGACCTCCTTGGAGGTCTCGCCCTTCTTCGTCAACTGGGCCAGGGGCTCGACGGCCCGGGTCTCGATGCCGCAGAAGCCGTGCAGCTCGAAGGTACGGCGCAGCTGGTCGATGAAGGCCTGCTCGACGAGACGGCCCGCAGGGAGCCACTCGGGGAAGCCGGAGAGGGAGGACTGCGCTGCTCGTGCCTGTGCTGATGACATGCGGGCATTGTGTCACGCGACTGAGACGCCGACGCGACCGCCGGATACGACCGCGACGTGAGTGTCAACGCACCGCCCGCCCCGGCCTGGCTCCGCTCAGGCCCCCTGTGGTTGTGCGCCGTGCCCGCCCCGGCCTGGCTGCGCTCAAGCCTGCCGGTCCCCCCCGCGGACCTTGGCCTCGGCCAGGTAGGGGTTGCCGTGGTGCTCGTGCTCCATGGTCGTCACGGCGCCGTGCCCGGGCAGCAGCACCGTCTCGGGGTTGACGACGCTGGCCAGCAGCCGCAGCGTCGCCCACATCTGCACCTGGTCGCCGCCGGGCAGGTCCGTGCGCCCCACGCTGCCCTTGAAGACCACGTCCCCGGACAGGGCCACGAGGTAGTCCCGCTCCTCGACCGTCGAGGGGTCGTCAAGCACCTCCGCCTCGAAGAGCAGGTCGTTGTCGCCCAGACGGGCGTTGAGGAAGAACAGCGACGAGCCCTCCGTGTGCCCCGGTGCCGCCACCGCCTGCACCCCCACCCCGGGCACGACCTCGAAGGCGCGGCTGAATCCCTCGGCGGGGAAGACACGCAGGTCCCTCGGCGCCAGCCACGGCGAGCCGGCCATCTCGGCGAAGCCCATGCCGCCCGCGCGGATACCCGTTGTCGTGTCCGGGTCGTCAAGACGGTAACGGTCCGGCTCGGGCACGTACACGGGGACCGTGACGGCGTCGTCGCAGGCGAGCAGCCCCGCGGCGTGGGCGGTGTCGATGAGCCGCTGCGCGTCCCACACGTGGTCGGCGTGGCCGTGGGTGAGCAGGACCGCCCCCAGGCTCAGGTGGTTCGAGCGCAGCAGCGCCATCGCCCCACGGACCGCACCGGCTCCCGGGTCGACGACGACGGCCGGCCGGCCGGGCCCCGCAGCCAGGACGTAGCAGTTGGCTCCGAAGACGGCAGCGAGAGTGCGCTCAAGGATCATGCCTCCAGCCTAGCGGGGCAGGCACAGCCGCCGAGCCCGCCCAGCCGCGGGAGAGGATCAGCGTGTGCGCTCCTGCTGAAGCACGTGGAAGGCGACCGCGACAACAGCGGCAACACCCGCAGGTTTCTGACACTGGGTGCGCCGAAACCGCCGGTGACGCACCATGCTGCTTATGAGCACGACCACTCCTTCCGGCTTCGGCTTCCCCGGGGCGAACCTCCGCGGGCACCTGGCCCTCATGTCCATGAACCTCGCGCACCGTGGTCTGCACCGTTGGGGCCTGCAGGCGGCGCGGGTCGGCGAGCAGGACCGGGCACTGGACATCGGCTGCGGTGGTGGAGCCACCACCCACCGGCTCCTGCGGGCGACGAAGGCCGAGGTCGGGGCCGTCGACCACTCGTCCACGGCCCTGGTCCACACGCGCAGGCTCTGCGCCGACGCCGTCGAGTCCGGGCGCCTGCGGGCGGTTGAGGCCAGCGTGGAGGACATGCCCTTCCCGGACGGCTACTTCGACGTGGCCACGGCCTTCGAGACGGTCTACTTCTGGCCGGACCTGGTGGCCGGTCTCACGGAGGTGCACCGGGTGCTGCGCCCGGGCGGCCGTCTCGTCATCGTCAACGAGGTGGTCGATCAGCGCTCCGCCGACCGCCTGGCCCGCAGGTTCGGCATGAACCTCCTCGACGGCGAGGCCCTGCGCGCCGCCTGCGAGGAGGCCGGCTTCAGCAGCGTCGAGGCCGACCGTCACCCGCGTCACGGGTGGCTGAGGGTCGTCGCCCGGGTCTGACGGGGCTCACGCGCCAGGCGCAGGACCGCGCCCGACAGACCGAGCGTCACGGTGCCGACGAGGACGAGCACCGCCGCCTGCCCCATCCAGGTCACGGCCCCCGCCCCCGTCGAGCGCCCCAGCAGGATCCCGCCGAGCGCGAGGGTGCCGATGGGGAAGGTGGCCGCGAACCAGCCGGGGGTGAAGGGCATGCGCCGTGCGAGCCCGCGCAGGTAGACGAGCGCGCCCCAGGCGATCATCGGCGCGCCGAGCAGCAGCATCGCCCACCCCCAGGCGTGGGCGGCGCCCAGCGCCAGGCGTGCGGCGCCGTCGGCAAGCAGGTCCTGCGCCTGGGTGGCGATGGCGACGGCGCCCGCCACGGACTGGCCCACGATGCCCAGCGGGATGACGGCTGAGGCACTGAGCGCCAGCGGCAGGGGCTCGTGGCGCAGTGTCCGGGCGTAGGCGGGCACGAAGATGAGCCAGCCCAGGACGAGGGACACGAGCCAGCACAGGGCGGAGACCGCGAGGACCGGGCCGCGCCAGGGCATATCCAGGTGCTCGCTGAGGACGGCGCCGACGGTGGAGGAGACCATGGGGGCGAGCACCGCCAGGCAGGAGACGAAGGAGGGGGCTTGCTCGGTGCGGTGGGCCCGGCGCCACAGGTACCCGGCCTCTGCCGCCAGGCCCACCGCGGTCCCGGCGAGCCACAGTGCCAGGTCGACAGCCCAGGCGGCACCGGCCGCCCGCGGCCAGTGCGCGGCGGTGACGACGCCGGTGGCTGAGCCCACGGACATCCACCCCATGGCGACCGTGCCCCAGAACGGGGAGGACAGCTCGCGGCGCAGCAGACCGGGCTCACGCCGCAGGCGGAGCAGGTATCCGACGGTGAGGCCGAGCATGAGGGCCCAGGCCAGCGCCAGGACCGCGACGGCGGCGAGGCAGGCCCCGGGCAGGCCCCCCTTGCTCAGCTGGAGCGTGTTGGCGAGGATGCCGGTGCCCATGACGGCGGGGAACCAGGCCGGGCCGGCCGGCACCAGGGGGCGGCGGACGGGGGTGTCACGGGGGTCCGGGCTCACGAGCAGGCCGAGGCGCCGCACCGAGGGGCTGGGCGCAGGTGAGGGGCTGGGCACGACCCCTCATCCTGCCACGCGCGCGGGCGCCATCTCGAGGCGCTGGCCTGTCCAGTGCCTCACCAGCCACCGGTCGTGGCTGGCCACGAGCAGGGTCCCCTCCCAGCGGGCCAGGGCCTGCTCCAGCGCCTCGAGCGTGTCCAGGTCGAGGTAGTTGGTCGGCTCGTCGATGATGAGGAGCTCGGGTTCCGCGGCCACCGCGAGGGCGAGCTGGACGCGCCGCTGGTTTCCCGCGGAGAGCTCGCCCACGCACCGCCTCCACAGGGAGGGGTGGAGGATCCCCTCACCGCGCTCGCCGATACCGGCCCGCCAGGTCCTCTCGTCCAGCCCCTTGTCGCCGGGGCGCGGCAGGCGCTGGGGGACGACGGCGAGAGCGCCGTCGGTGGTGAGCGCGCCGGTGGCCGTGGGCGTCGGGGCGCTGCCCGTGGCGGCCCAGCGCAGCAGGGTGGTCTTGCCGCAGCCGTTGGGGCCGGTGACCAGCAGGTGCTCGCCGCGGCGCAGGTCGAGGGTCACCGGTGCGAGGCGGCCCGGTACCGCGGCCTCGCGCGCGGCCAGCGCCAGGCCTCCGCGGGGGCTGACCGGAGGAAGGTCGAGGTCGAGACGGTACTCGCGGGGCTTGCGCACCTCGCGGGCGACGAGCTCCTCCATCCGGCGGTCGTCGCGGTGCGCGCGCCGGGAGAAGGTCCGCGAGGCGCGGTCGGCGAAGAACTTCTTCTCCTTGCCGACCGCCTCCTTCAGGCGCACCCCGCCGCGCGCGATGTCCTCGCTGGCGCGCCGGTGGGCACGGATCTCCTTCTTGTCCTCCTGCTGGGCGGCGTGCAGGGCGGCGTGTCCCCGGCGGGCGGCCGCCTTGAGCACGAGGTAGTCCGAGTAGGTTCCCGCGCAGCGGTGCACTCCGGTCACGGCACCGCCCTCGGCCCGCGCCAGCGCCTGCCAGGCGGCGGTGTCGAGGTCGAGCAGGACCGTGGCGACGTCGTCGAGGAAGGCCCGGTCGTGGCTGGCCAGCAGTACCGGTCCGGAAAACGCCCGCAGCAGCGCGGCCAGGTAGGCGACCGCCTCGTCGTCGAGGTGGTTGGTGGGCTCGTCCAGCACGAGGGCCGACGGCGAGGCCAGCAGCGTCGCGCACAGCTGAAGACGTCCACGTTGCCCCGGAGAGAGGGTGGACAGGTCGCGCCCGCGCCCGGTGGTGCCGGTGAGCGCTTCCAGGCCCAGACCCGCCAGGGTCTCCTGGACGCGTGCCTCCAGCGCCCACACGTCTGCGGCGTCCATGGCGGCCAGCAGCCGGTCGTACTCGCGGACCAGGCGTGCGTGCTCATCTGCCGACGGGTCCGTGGACAGGGCGGTGGCGACCTCGTCGAAGCGGGCGGGCAGGCAGCGCAGCTCAGCCGTCGCCGCATCGAGGTAGTCGCCGACGCGCCCCGTCATCCTCAGCACGTCGGGGGCCCGGCGCAGCCCGGAACCGCCCTCACCCAGTCCGGTGACGACGGCGGTGCCGCTGTCGGGGGTGAGCTGTCCCTCGACCAGCCTGAGCAGGGTCGTCTTGCCGCAGCCGTTGGGGCCGACGAGGCAGGCGCGCTCGCCGTCGACGACGGTGAAGGACACGTGCTCGAGCAACGGCTCGGCCGTGTAGGAGAAGGTGAGGTCGTTCAGGGTGATCGCGGGCACGGCAGCTCTTCCTCATGGGGTGGCGGGGCTGGGTGGCAGCCGGGCTCCGGACAGCGGGACCGGAGGGGCTGTGGACTCACGCGATCACAGGGCGAGACTATCAGGACGACCGGGACTGTTGGCTGGCGTCACGGCACCGGTGAGCACATAGAATCGGCGCCACTGCCTCCTTCCGAGGCAGCACCCACCACCCGGCCACGTACCGGGCGCGAACGGAACGGACCGCAGGGTCCCACCCCGTCAACCCATGAAGGAGCACACCGTGACTGAGCAGACCCAGCCGGACGCCGAGGGCGTCGTGGACCTGGAGCCCACCGCCACGTCCGAGCCGACGCCCACCGGGGCCGTCGACGCCACCGCCGACCAGGGTGCCGCTGACGCCCCTGACACCGCTGAGACCACCGAGGCCGCTGAGGCCTCCGACGCCCCCGCCGAGGCCTCCGACGCCCCCGCCGAGGCCTCCGACGCCCCCACCGAGACCTCCGACGCCCCCACCGAGACCTCCGAGTCCCCCGCCGCTGAGGCCGGGACCGCTGAGGCCGCAGACGAGACCCCCGTGGCCCCCGTCCCCGCCCCAAGCGCCCTGGCCGAGCCGGAGGTCGACCCCCAGGAGGCGATGGACGCCGCCAAGTGGGGCCGTGTCGACGGCGAGGGCCGTGTCTACGTCCAGGAGGCCGAGACCGAGCGCGAGGTCGGCCAGTTCCCCGACGCGCCCGTCGCCGAGGCCCTGGCCTTCTACGTGCGCCGCTTCCTCGACCTCAAGGCCACTGTCGACCTCTTCGCCACCCGTCTGCCCCAGCTGTCCGTGCGTGAGATCGACTCGACGGTCTCCTCCCTGGAGGAGTCGCTCAAGGAGCCGGCCGCCGTCGGCGACCTGGAGGGGCTGCGCGCCCGCTTCGCGGCGCTCAAGACCGTCGCCGCCGAGCGCCGCGAGGCGGTCAACGCCGAGCGCGCCGCCGCCCGCGAGCAGGCGCTCAAGGAGCGCACGGCGCTCGTTGAGCGCGCCGAGGCCATCGCCGCCCAGGACCCGGGCAGCACGCAGTGGAAGAGCTCGGGTGCCGAGCTGCGCGAGCTGCTCGAGCGGTGGAAGGGCGCCCAGCGCCGCGGCCCGCGCCTGGACCGTCCGACCGAGGACGGGCTGTGGAAGCGCTTCAGCCACGCCCGCACCACCTTCGACCGCCACCGCCGCCAGTACTTCTCCGAGCTCGACGCCAAGCAGGCCCAGGTCAAGGCGGCCAAGGAGGCTCTCATCAAGCGCGCCGAGGAGCTCTCCGGCTCCACGGACTGGGCGGGAACCTCCGCCAAGTACCGCGCCCTCATGGAGGAGTGGAAGAAGGCCGGGCGTGCCTCCCGCAAGGAGGACGACGCCCTGTGGGCCCGTTTCCGCGCCGCCCAGCAGGTCTTCTTCGACGCGCGCCGCGCCAAGGACGAGGCCACGGACTCCGAGTACGCCGAGAACCTCAAGGTCAAGGAGAGCCTCGTCGCCAAGGCTGAGGCCCTGCTGCCCATCAAGGACGTCAAGGCCGCCAAGAAGGCGCTGCGCCCCATCCAGGACGCCTGGGAGGAGGCGGGTCGCGTCCCGCGGGCGGCCCTGCGCCGCATCGAGGGACGTATGCGCGCCGTCGAGGACGCTGTCCGCGAGGCGGAGAACGCCGAGTGGCGCCGCAGCGACCCGGAGACCAAGGCCCGGGCGGAGGGCCTGGCCGGCCAGCTTGAGGACTCCATCGCCGAGCTCGAGCGCGACCTCGAGGCCGCCCGCAGCGCCGGTGACTCCAAGAAGGTCGCCGAGGCCGAGGCCGCTCTCACGGCCCGACGCGCCTGGCTGGAGCAGGTGCGTCTGTCCAGCCGAGCCTGACAGCGTCCGCCGGGCACCCGGTACCGTCGCACGGGGGTGGGACCGTCACCAGTGAGGTGACGGGCCCACCCCCGTCTCGAGCCCACCCCGTCGCGGACGTGCCCGCCCCGCCGACCGGTGCGTCTATCCACAGGAGGGGGTCGCGCTCTCGTGCGACGGGGCTCGCCGGAGCAGGATGCTGCCATGACCCGTTCTCCTGCCTGCGCCCCGGCCCGGAACATCAGTGCCAGGGCCTCGGCCCTCGCGGCGCTGCGTGCTCCGCGCCTGCGTCCCACGCGCCCCGCCCTGGGGCCGCTGCGTCCCGGCGAGCTCGCTGTCCTGCGCGACGGCCTGCTCGACGCGCAGGTCCTGGCCACGGTCCTGGGCGCGAGCGTGCCCGTGGACCTGCTGCGCTCACCGTCCCAGCGCGCGCACGCCCTCGCCCCGCGGGTGCCCCGCAGCGCCGTCGTCTGCGCAGAGGCGGCGCTGTGGGTGCACGCGGGTGGCCGTGTGCCGAGCCGTCTAGCCCTCACCATCCCCTCGCGCTGCGGAAGCGGCCCGGACACCGTCGTCTTCCGGGGCGCGGTTCCCGACGAGGACGTCGTCACCATCGCCGGGGTACGTCTGCTCAGCCCCGCGCGGGCGGCGGTCGACCTCGCGCGCACCGCCGCGCCCGCCCGGGCCGTGGAGGCGCTGCTGACCGCACGCTGTCTGGGCGTGGGCAACCAGGAGCTGCACCTGGCGCTGACCCACTGCCTCGGCTCCGCCTGCCGGGGCCGACCTCGGGCACGGCGCCTCATCGACGCGCTCGTGCCCCGCGAGCCCCGCCCGGTCCAGGTACCGGGGGCCGCGCCGGCTCAGCCCTGACGTCTGGAGGTGGACACCGAGCGCCGGGCCTCAAAGACACCGTCGATGCGACGCAGGGAGGACAGCGTGTGGTCCAGGTGGCTGGCGGCGGCGAGCTCGACGACGAAGCGCCCGGTGACCACCCGGTCCCGGCTCGTCGAGATGTTGGCGCTGATGAGGTTGACGTGGTTGTCGGCCAGCACGCGCGTGATGTCGGCGAGCAGGCCGCCACGGTCAAGGGACTCGACGTCGATCTGCACGAGGTAGGCGGACTGGGCGTGGTCCGCCCACCGGACGCTGACGATGCGCTCGGGCTCGCGCTGGAGCTGCTCGACGTTCTGGCAGTCGGCCCGGTGCACGGAGACCCCCGATCCGCGCGTGATGAAGCCGACGATCGGGTCCCCGGGCATGGGGGTGCAGCAGCGGGCGAGCTTGACGTAGACGTCTCCCTCGTCCATACCCTCGATGACGACGCCGGAGTCGGAGCGCGCGCGCTGGTGGACGCGGGCAGCCTTCGTCGGCAGGACGCCCTCGGCGAGGGTCTCCTCCGTGCCCGCCTCCCCGCCCAGGGCCGACACGAGCGTGTCGACGACGTGCTGGGCGGAGACGTGCCCCTCCCCCACGGCGGCGTAGAGGCCGTCGATATCGTTCTTGTCGAGCGTCTTGGCGACGTCGGTGAGGGTCTCGTGGTTCATGAGCCGCTGGATCGGCAGGTCCTTCTTGCGCAGGGCGCGCGCGATCGAGGCCTTGCCCGCCTCGATGGCCTCCTCACGCCGTTCCTTGGAGAACCAGGAGCGGATCTTGTTGCGGGCGCGGTTGGAGCCGACGAAGCTGAGCCAGTCCCGGCTCGGGCCCGCGCCCTGGGCCTTGGAGGTGAAGACCTCGACGCTGTCGCCGTTCTCCAGGCGCGTGTCCAGGGGCACGAGGCGACCGTTGACCCGAGCCCCCACGGTCCGGTGGCCCACCTCGGTGTGGATGGAGTAGGCGAAGTCCACGGGTGTGGACCCGCTGGGCAGGGCCAGCACGTCGCCCTTGGGGGTGAAGACGTAGACCTGGGTCCCGGCCATCTCGTAGCGCAGGGAGTCGAGGAACTCCGTGGGGTCCTGCGTCTCCTTCTGCCAGTCGACGAGCTGACGCAGCCACGCCATCTCGCCGGCGTCCTCCTCGCCCTTGCCGCGCGTGGGCGCCGGGCCGCTGGCGTTGGGGTCCTCCTTGTACTTCCAGTGCGCCGCGACGCCGTACTCCGCCATGCGGTGCATCTCGTGCGTGCGGATCTGGATCTCGACGGGCTTGCCGTCGGGCCCCACGACCGTCGTGTGCAGGGACTGGTAGAGGTTGAACTTGGGGACGGCGATGTAGTCCTTGAAACGTCCGGACATCGGGGTCCAGCGCGAGTGCAGGGCCCCCAGGACCGCGTAGCAGTCCTGGATCGTGTCGACGATGACCCGCACGGCCACGAGGTCGTAGATGTCGTCGAAGTCCTTACCCCGCACGATCATCTTCTGGTAGATGGAGTAGTAGTGCTTGGGGCGGCCGGTGACGGTTCCCTTGATCTTGTTGAGGCGCAGGTCCTCCTCGATCTGCAGGCGCACCTGGCGCAGGTACTCCTCACGGGCGGGGGCCCGCTCGGCCACCATGTGCTCGATCTCGTCGTACACGCCCGGGTAGAGCGCCTTGAAGGAGCGGTCCTCCAGCTCCCACTTGATGGTGTTCATGCCCAGCCGGTGCGCCAGCGGGGCGTAGATCTCCAGGGTCTCCTTGGCCTTGCGGGCCGCCGTCTCCTTCGAGACGTGCTTCCAGGTGCGGGCGTTGTGCAGCCGGTCGCCGAGCTTGATGAGCAGCACCCGGATGTCCTTGGACATGGCGACGATCATCTTGCGGACGGTCTCCGCCTGGGCTGCGTCACCGTACTGGAGCTTGTCGAGCTTGGTGACGCCGTCGACGAGCAGCGCGATCTCGTCACCGAAGTCGGCGCGCAGGCGTTCCAGCGTGTAGTCGGTGTCCTCCACCGTGTCGTGCAGCAGGGCGGCGGCCAGGGTCTGGGGCGTCATGCCAAGCTCACCCAGGATGGTGGCCACCGCCACCGGATGGGTGATGTACGGCTCACCCGACTTGCGCTTCTGGCCCTCGTGGGCCTTCTGGGCGACCTCGTAGGCTCGCACGATGAGGCTCGTGTCCGCCTTGGGGTGGTTGGCGCGCAGCGCCCGCAGGAGCGGCTCGATGGCGGCGGGGGTCGAGTGTCCGCGTGAGCCGAACCAGGCCAGGCGGCTGCGCACCCGGGAGCCGGGGACGATGGTGTCGTCGGCTGAGTCGGTGCTGCTGCGGGTGTCCGTCATGAGCGGATCATAGGACCACCCGCGCCTCACGCGCCCTCAGGACGAGGGGAACACGACGACGGAGTCCACCTGCCTGCCGGGAAGCTGCCTGCGGCCGCCCAGGCCGCTGAGCTCGAGCAGCATGCAGATGGCGACGACCTTCGCGCCTGCACGCTCCAGCAGGTCGATGGAGGCTGCGGCCGTGCCGCCGGTGGCGAGCACATCGTCGATGACGAGGACGCGCTGGCCCTTCTCGATGGTCTCGGGCCGCAGCTCCATGCGGGCGGAGCCGTACTCGAGGTCGTAGTCGACACCGAGCACGGGGCCGGGGAGCTTACCGCCCTTGCGGACGGTGAGCATGCCGATGCCCAGCGTGTAGGCGAGAGGGGCGGCGAGGATGAAGCCGCGCGACTCCAGGCCGGCGACGGCGTCGACGTGGCCCCGGTAGTGCTCGGCGACGCCGGAGATGAACTCGGCGAAGGCCTTGCCGTTGGCGAGCAGGGGGGTGATGTCACGGAACAGGACACCCGGCTCGGGGAAGTCGGGCACCTCCCGCAGGTTGTCCAGGACCAGCTCGGTCAGCTCGGTGGGCAGCGCGGCAGGGAAGGTCATGACTTCTTCCTCCTCCTCTTGGGCTGGGCGGCGACGCCCAGGTGGTGGCCCGGTACCAGCGGGGCGGCTGACGGGGCGTGGGCCAGGGCAGCGGCGGCCTCCGGGTCGTCCGCGACCTCCTCCAGGCGCTTGGCGCGCGCCTTGGCCACCTTCGCGTCGTGCTCGACGATGTCGTGCTCCCGGCGCCGCAGGTCGATGAGCAGCGGGGTCGCCAGGAACACGGAGGACAGGGTTCCGGCGATCATGCCGATGAACAGGGTCAGGGCGATGTCACGCAGGGTGCCCGCACCCAGGATGAAGGCGCCGACCACGAGCAGGGAGGCCACGGGCAGAACGCCCACGACGGAGGTGTTGACCGACCTGATGAAGGTCTGGTTGACGGCGAGGTTGGCGAGCTCGGCGTAGGTCGAGCGCGTCTGGGCCTGCCAGGAGGTCGTGTTCTCGCGGATCTTGTCGAAGACGACGACCGTGTCGTACAGGGAGTAGCCCAGGATCGTGAGCACACCGATGATGGTGGCCGGGGTGACCTCGAAGCCGGTGGCGGCGTAGACGCCGACGGTGATGATGATGTCGTGGCACAGGGCCAGCAGCGCGGCCGCAGCCATCTTCCAGGTGCGGAAGTAGGCCCAGATGAGGGCACCGACCATGAGGAAGAAGATGATGAGTCCGCGCACCGCCTTGGAGGTCACGTCCGAGGACCAGGTCGGGCCGATGGTCGTGGCGGAGACGCTGGCGGCGTCGACGTCGTAGGCCTCGGCCAGCGCCGTGCTCAGGTCCTCGCTCTGCTGCGGGCTCAGCTCGCTGGTCTGCACCCGGACCGAGGACGAGCCCATGGTGGTCACGGAGGTGGAGGCGGGCAGCCCCTGCGCGGCGACGACCGCGCTGGCCGGCGCCTCGCTGGGAGAGCTGATGCCCGTGATGGTGACCTCGGTGCCGCCCTTGAAGTCGATGCCGGGGTTGAGCCCGACGACGCCCAGCAGGACGGCGGCGCCGACGATGACGCACAGGGCGGCGGAGTACCAGATCCTGCGCTTGGCGACGAAGGGGATCGAGGTCCTGCCGGAGTAGAGCTCGTTGCCGAGCTGGGCCAGGCTCTTCACTTGTCCTCGCCCTCCTTTCGGCTCGTGGTGGAGGCTCCGACGGCGTCGGCTCCCCCGTCGTCCGTGGCGCCCTCGTCCGTGGCACGCTCGGCCCGGGCGCGCTCAGCCTTGCGGCGGGCCAGGGAGGTGGCGACGCCGTCGGCCAGGGCCTGACGTCCGCGCCCGTACACGGACTGGGAGCGGGCCCCCAGGTGCTCGGGGTCGAGCCCGGACAGGCGGTGTCCCTCGCCGAAGAACCTGAACCGCAGGATCCAGACCATCATCGGGTGGGTGAACAGGATGATGACCCCGAGGTCGACGATCGTGGTCACACCCAGGGTGAAGGCGAATCCCTGCACCCCGCCGACGGCGAGGAAGTACAGCACGACGGCGGCCACGAGGTTAACGGCGTCGGAGACGACGATGGTGCGGCGCGCGTGCAGCCAGCCCTCGTGGACGGCGGTCACCAGCGTGCGGCCGGTACGGACCTCGTCGCGCACGCGCTCGAAGTAGATGATGAACGAGTCCATCGTGATGCCGATGGCGATGATGAGGCCGGCGACGCCCGCCAGCGACAGGCGGTAGCCCATCGACCACGACAGCAGCGTGATGACGAGGTACGTGACGGCGGCCGCCACCACCAGGGAGGCGACAGCGATGACCGACAGCCCTCGGTACTGCCACGCCAGGTAGACGATGATGAGCAGGAAGCCGATGAGGCCGGCGATGAGGCCGTTGCGCAGCTGCTCGGTGCCCAGCGTGGCGGAGACGGCCTGCTCGGACTGGACGGTGAAGGTCAGCGGCAGCGAGCCGAAGGAGAGCTGGTTGGCCAGGGTGGAGGCGCTGGCCTGGGTGAAGCCGCCGGAGATCTGCACCCGGCCGTCGGTGATGGCGCTCGTCACCGAGCTGTTGAAGCCCGAGGCCATGAGGGTGAGCCCGTCGAGGACGATGGCGAACTGGGCCTTGGCGGAGTCGTTGCTCGGCGGGGTCGTCGTCGCCCCCGAGGCCGCGGCCGTGCTGGCGGCCGAGGCCGCGGCGTCACGGTAGGCGATGAGGCGGGTGGAGACGTCGGCGAAGGCCTGGGTGCCCTCGCTGTCGAACTCCAGGTTGACGACCCAGTTGTTGGTCGTCACGCCCTGGCTGGTGACCTCCAGCGAGGAGTCGGCCTTGGAGATGTGGGTGCCGGCGATGTCGGCGGGGCCGAGGATGTAGGTGCCGCCCTGGCCGTCGCGGGCACAGGAGATGACGGCGACGGCCGGGTCCTGGACCGTTCCGGTGAGGTTCGCCGGGTCCGTGCAGTCCATCATGTAGGCGTCGTAGATGAGTTGCTCGCTGATCCAGGAGTCGGAGGAGTTGTCCTCAGAGGTCGAGGCCAGCGGCTCGGAGGAGATCGTGCCGTCACCGTCGACGTCGGCCTGACGCAGGGCGACTTCCTCCGGCGTCGTCGTGGCGGGGGCGGTGGGGCTCGCGGCGGCGCCGCCGGAGGCGAGCCTGTCGCGCCCGCGGGTGAGCTCGGCCGGGTCCTGGGTGGGCTCGGGCAGGGGCTCGCCCGCGGCCGCCGCGCTGGCGGAGGCGGAGGCACGCGCCTCGGCCTGAGCCTGCGCCGAGGCAGTGGCCTCCGCCGCGGCCGTCTCGGCCTGCGCGACGTACTGGTTCTGGGCCTCGGCCAGGGAGGTGGCCGACTGCTGGATGACACGGATGACCGGCCGGAAGTACAGCACCGCGGAGTTGCGCACCAGGTCGAGGGTCTCCTGGGAGGGCGTGCCGGGCAGGGACACGACGATGTTCTGTCCGCCCTGGCGGGAGATCTGGGCCTCGGCGACACCGGTGGCGTCCACGCGCTGGCGGATGATCGCGATGGCCTGCTCGATGTCCTCGTCGGAGATCTCGGAGCCGTCGGTCGTGGTCGGCGTGAGAATGATCTGTGTGCCGCCCTCAAGGTCGAGGGCGAGCCCCGGCGTCACCGTCGTGCGACCCGTGGCCACGCCGGTGGCGAGCACCCCGAAGCCGAGCGCGATGAGGACGAGCAGCACCAGGAGCCGTCGCCCCGGGTGCCTGATCTGCTTGGTGGACACGCGAAAGTTCCTCGTATGGGTTGTCGTGGCGGGCCGCGGCGCGGCGAGGCAGTCCTCGCGCGGCTACGCGACCCGGCTCAGGGATGGGTGTGGTGGGGTCTCAGGCCTGCTCGTCGGCGAGGGTCGTCTCATCGACGACGTCGTCCGCGCGGGTCGGCTCGTCGGTCTCCTCGGAGGCGAAGGGCGGCTCCTCGGCACCGACGATGGCGCTCTTGGCCCACAGGGACTCGTCGCCGAGCGGGGTGGCCAGGGTGACGACCTCGCCGTCGACCTCGACGACCGTGCCGTAGAAGCCGGCGCGGGTCCTCACCCAGGTGCCGGGAACGGACAGGGCCTCGTTGGTGCGGGCCTCCTGCTGGGCCTGGAGCTTCTTCTGCTGCTTGTTGGCGAACTGCGACATGAGCAGGAAGGCCGCCAGCATGGCGAGGATCATCCAGAGCATGGAGGGTTCTCCGTTCGGTTGCTTCAGCCGCGCCAGGACGTGGCACAGCCCCAGCGAGTCTAGGCCACGGGCCTGCTCCCACGAGCACCGTGCTGGTCACACTGCGGTGTGACACTGGCCCCGATCGCCGTCGGGGGCCCGGGGCGACGGAGCCCGCAGCCTGGCCCGGGTGGCGCGCTCAGCCGAAGAGGGTGCCGTCCGCGGGTACGGCGAGGCCCAGGTGCTCGTAGGCGGCCCGGGTGGCCGCCCGCCCCTGGCGGGTGCGGACGACGAGCCCCTCGCGCACGAGGTAGGGCTCGGCGACGGTCTCGACGGTCTCGGGCTCTTCCCCCACGCTCACCGCGAGGGTCGCCAGGCCCACCGGACCGCCGCCGAAGCGCGTGCACAGGGCACGCAGGACGGAGCGGTCCAGGCGGTCCAGTCCCAGGGCGTCGACCTCGAAGACCTCCAGCGCCGCACGGGCGGCCGCCAGGTCGAGGCGCCCCGGCGTGCCGTGCACCTGCGCCCAGTCCTGCACACGGCGCAGCAGCCGGTTGGCGATGCGCGGGGTGCCGCGCGAGCGTCGGGCGAGCTCGGCCCCGGCGTCGGCGTCCAGGCACACCCCCAGCAGCCCCGCCGAGCGCGACACGATGCGGCCGAGCTCGGTGGGCCCGTAGTAGTCCAGGTGGCCGGTGAAGCCGAAGCGGTCGCGCAGCGGCGCCGGGAGCAGGCCCGCGCGGGTGGTGGCGCCCACGACCGTGAAGGGCGGCAGGGTCAGCGGGATGGAGGTCGCCCCCGGCCCCTTGCCGACGACGACGTCGACCCGGTAGTCCTCCATCGCCAGGTAGAGCATCTCCTCGGCCGTGCGGGCCAGGCGGTGGATCTCGTCGATGAAGAGCACGTCCCCCTCCTCCAGGGAGGACAGGATGGCGGCGAGGTCGCCCGCGTGCTGGATCGCGGGGCCGCTCGTCAGCCGCAGGGAGCCCTCGACCTCGGCGGCGATGATCATCGCGAGGGTGGTCTTGCCCAGGCCGGGCGGGCCGGAGAGCAGGACGTGGTCCGGGGTGGTGCCGCGGGCCAGGGCGGCGCGCAGGACCACGGAGAGCTGGCCGCGCACGACCTCCTGGCCGACGAAGTCCTCCAGCCGCTTGGGACGCAGCGCCGCCTCGGCGGCCCGCTCGGTCTCGTCCGCGCCGCCGGCCATGAGACGAGCCGGATCAGCCACGGCGCCCTCCTCCCAGCCACCTCAGGGCGGCGCGCAGCAGCTCGGGTACCGGCGGGGGCGGTGCGTCCTCGCCGTGCTCGGCCGCGTGCGCGGCCGCCACGGTGGCGACCGCCTGCTCTGCAGCCGTCTCGTTCCAGCCGAGCTGGACGAGGGCGGCGACGACGTCGGGGGCGTTGGCGGCGCTCGCCGTCGGTGCCTGCGAAGCGGGCGCGCCGGAGGCCACCGGCTCCTCGCCCCGCACGGGCCCGAGCTTGTCGCCGATGTCGATGATGACGCGCTGCGCGCCCTTGGGCCCCAGGCCCGGCACGCGCCGCAGCGCCGCGACGTCCTCCCCCGCCACCGCACGGCGCAGCGCGTCAGGGGTGTGCACGGCCAGCACCGCCAGGGCGAGGCGGGCACCGACGCCCTTGGCCCCCATGAGGACGCGGAAGCAGTGGCGCTCGTCGGCGTCGGCGAAGCCGAACAGGCTCAGGGAGTCCTCGCGCACAACGAGCTCGGTGTGCACGAAGCCCTCCTCACCCACCCGCAGGTCGGCCAGGGTGGCGGGAGTGGCCTGGAAGGTCATGCCGACACCGCCGACCTCGATGGTCGCGGCGGTCAGCGAGGTCTCCAGCACGGTGCCGCGCAGGGAGGCGATCATCCGGGGCGCTCCTTCAGTCAGTGGGGACGGCAGCGCCGTCGAACGTCTGTACAGAACGTACCACGTGCGGGGACCTCAGCCCCGCCTGCGGCGCGGGTCGACCGCGCCGGTGCGTCGCGCCGCCGCCTGGGCCTGGGCCCACCGGCGCTGGGCGGGGGTGCGGGCACTGGCACGCACCGACCCTCCAGCCGACACCATCTCGGTGCCGCCGTCCACGCCGGTGCCGCCTCCGCGCCACCCGTGGCAGATCGCCTGGGCGAGCGCGTCCGCGGCGTCGGCGGGCCGGGGCGCCTGCGTCAGGCCGAGGATGCGCGCCACCATGGTCTGCACCTGGGTCTTGTCCGCCGTGCCGCTGCCGGTGACGGCGGCCTTGGCCTCGCTGGGCGTGTGCTGAGCGACCTCGAGGCCGCTGCGGGCCCCGGCGAGCATCGCCACGCCCATGACCTGGGCCACCCCGATGACCGAGCGCAGGTTGTCCTGGGCGAAGACGCGCTCCACCGACAGGCTCGTGGGCCCCAGCCGGGCGATCCAGTCGTCCAGGGCCTCGGCGATGGCCAGGAGCCTGAGCTCGGGGCTGAGCGAGGGGGGCGTACGCACGACACCCACCTCCACGAGCCTCACGCTCCGGCGCGGGTCGATGTCCACGCAGCCCAGCCCGCAACGGGTGAGCCCGGGATCGACCCCCAGGACCCGCTGCTGGGCGACGAGGGCCTGGCGCGAGCGTCCCGGGCCCGTCGGGCGCGAGCTCAGTCCTCGTCCTCGGCGAGCTGGGCGGCCACCTCGGCGGAGATCTCGACGGAGGTGAAGACGTTCTGCACGTCGTCGAGGTCCTCAAGCGCGTCGATGAGGCGCATGACCTTGCGGGCCCCCTCGACGTCCACCTCGATGCGGGTGCCGGCGACGAACTGGGACTCGGCGGAGTCGTACTCCATGCCGGCGCCCGTCACGGCGTCGCGCACGGCCACGAGGTGCTGCGGCTCGGAGATGATCTCGTAGCTCTCCGCTCCCTCGACGACCTCCTCGACGTCGGCCCCGGCCTCGAGGACGGCCATGAGGATGGAGTCCTCGTCGACGCCGTCGGCCTTGGCGACCTCGACGACGCCCTTGCGCGAGAAGTTGTAGGCGACGGAGCCCGGGTCGGCGAGGCTGCCGCCGGTTCGGCTGAAGGCCACGCGCACGTCGGAGGCGGCGCGGTTGCGGTTGTCGGTGAGGCACTCGACGAGGAAGGCGACGCCGGCGGGGCCGTAGCCCTCGTACATGATGGTCTGCCAGTCGGCGCCGCCGGCCTCCTCGCCGGAGCCGCGCTTGACGGCCCGGGTGATGTTGTCGGCGGGCACCGAGTTGCGCTTGGCCTTCTGGATGGCGTCGAAGAGCGTCGGGTTGCCGGCGGGGTCACCGCCGCCGGTGCGGGCCGCGACCTCGATGTTCTTGATGAGGCGGGCGAAGAGCTTGCCGCGCTTGGCGTCGATGGCGGCCTTCTTGTGCTTGGTGGTCGCCCACTTGGAGTGTCCCGACATATGTCCCCCTGGAAGTCGAAGGTGGCTCGCCGCCCGGGCCGGGCGCGGTGGCGAGAGGAGCCCGCGCACCGCCGGGCACAGCCCACGGGGCACGGAAGACCTGCGCAAGCCTAACGCCGTGCCCGCGCCCGGGGCGCGAGCGAGCCCACGTCGTCGCTCCTCGGCGGTGAGGCGCTGGTCACGGCCTCGCGCGGCGGGCGACCTCACCGGTGCGCGCGGCGGCAGGCCGTGTGCTCCCGGCGGTCCTCAGTCGTCCTCGACGAGGACGCGCACCCGCCCGTCCCAACCCGTGAGCAGCTCGCGCGCCAGCCGGGGCAGGATTCGGGGGTAGACGGTCAGCCCCTCGGCGACCGCGGCGTCGAGCTCGTCCAGGCCCCACCAGCGCAGGGAGTCGAGGACCTCCTTCTCCAGCTCCGTCCAGCCGCCCCGGTCGATCGGTCCCGTCGGGCCCGGCCGGGCGAGGAAGAACTCCTCGTCCTGGCGGCAGGTGACAAGGTGGAAGGAGAAGCGCGAGCTGCGTCTGAGGACCGGGCCGACAAGGTCCTTCTCATGAAGGACGATGCCGGTCTCCTCCGCCAGCTCGCGCAGCGCGGCACGGCGCGGCGCCTCGCCGTCGAGCAGGCCGCCGCCGGGGGTGAAGGCCCACGAGTGCCCGTTGTCACCGAAGTCGTGGCCGACGACCAGCAGGATCTCAGGATCGGGGCTCTCGCGCAGGGCGAGGACCCGCGCGGCCCGCCGGGCGGGCAGGCCCTCGTCGTTGAGCCGCCACTCGGTCGGGTCGATGAGCTCGGTCCAGTTCTCGGGCACCCGCTCCGGGTCCCGTCCGTCCTCTCTCAGGTGCGGTGCTGTGCGCATGGGTCTCGTTCCTCAGCGGCCCAGGAAGACCTGCTTGCAGCGGCGCACGACGCCCAGCAGCTGGGTCTCCCTGGCGGCGTAGTCGGCCTCGGCGTGGCCGCTCAGAGCGTGCTGGCGCAGGGCCGCCAGCTGGAGCGAGGCGCTGAGGAAGTCCCTCATGGCGAGCTCGACGGCCGGTCCGCGGGCCTTGGCCCAGCGCCGTGCCGCGGCTCTCCCGGAGCCGGTGGTGAGCATCGTGACCTCGGCGGGGGCGTACCACCCGGCGCGCGCGTAGTCCGACAGCCGCATGCGCATCGTGCGCCGCTCGCCCACGCGCAGGGCGATGACGATGCCGATGCAGGCGAGGAAGAAGGGCACCTCGGTGAACAGGTACATCTCCATGCGCACAGACACCACGCCGTTCCAGAAGGCGTGCAGGGCGATGGCTCCGGCCAGCCCGATGGGTGTCATCCACACCCAGGCCCAGCGCGAGCGGCGGCGGACACTGAGCCCGATGGCGATGCCTGTGCAGGCGGTGAAGGTGACGTGTGCGAAGGGCGAGGCCAGTCCGCGTATGACGAAGACACCGAGGATGTTGTCGGAGTAGCGGGCGAAGTAGAGGATGTTCTCCGCGAAGGCGAAGCCCGCGGCGGTGACGGCCGCGTAGACGATGCCGTCGACGGGCCCGTCGAAGGAGCGGCGCCGCAGCAGGAAGATGAGCAGGACGCCCAGGCCCTTGGTGCCCTCCTCGATGAGAGGGGCGGCGACGACGGCCGAGACCATCTCGGCGCCGTCGACGTCCCCGGTGTTCGCCATGATGAGCAGCGCGGCGGTCGTGTTGACGATCATCGACACGACGGTGGCCACGCCGGCTCCCCACAGGAAGGCAGCGAGGAGCACGCCCCGTGGCTCCGGCTCCCAGCGGTCGATCCACCGGACGGTGACCAGGACGATACCCAGCGGGACGAGGGCGAGCAGGCTGGGAAGGATGAGGGCGCGCGCCTGGCCGGCCTCGGCGTAGACGGCGTACAGCACGACGCACAGCCCCAGCCCGCCCAGCGCGGCCAGCACCCAGGTCGCGATGTCCCCGGCGCGACGGCGCCTGAGCGCTTTCGGCTGGGCCCACCCGCCGACAGCCAGGGCGCCGGCACCCACCGGACCGGGTGCGGGCTGGCCCGCCTGCGCTGCGGCGTAGGTGCTGCGCTGGTACCCCGCGCGCGGGCTCCAGCCGGCTGCCGGGTGCTGTGTCACTGCGTGTCCTCGTCTCGTGCGGTGGGTGGCGTCTCGGGGGCGAGGTCGTCATCCATGTCGAAGGTGCGCGGCAGGGGCGCGTGCCCGGCGAGCCGGAAGAGGCGCACCACCCTGCTGCTCCGCAGCCGCCTGGCCTCGGCGACGTGGGTGTCGTGGAAGCGCCGGGCGAGCACGAGCCGGTAGCCGGCGCGCTCCAGCCGGGTCAGGCTCTCGGCCGCCAGGGGGCTCAGCGCGAGCTCGTCGCGCACCTGCGGTCCCAGGACGGCGCGGGCGACCCTCGACAGGTCCGACTCGATCGCGGCCCGGCTGCGCTGCGGGACGCACGGGCGCTGGGCGTCGGCGGCCGTCACGGGGTCCAGGCCGTCGTCGACCAGGGGGCTGTCGCACTCCAAGGCGTCGTGGGCGGCGCGTGAGAGCAGCAGCGCTGAGGCGGCGTCGAGGGCCCCGGAGGCGGCGAGCTCGGCCGCGGCCTGGGCGCGGTGGACGAGCTGTGTCTCCAGGGTCGCCCTGGCTCCCAGCACCTGCCGGTGGAGCCTGTCGACCCTCAGGGCGTGGGCGTACAGGGCCCATCCGGCCCCCACCACCGTGAGTAGCAGCAGGAGGACGCCCAGCGCCCCCGCCCAGCCGCCGCTCACCGCTCGCTCCCGTCGAGGACGCCCCGCAGGCGTCCCACCATGGTGCGCGCCTCAGGACCGGGGGCGACGCGGGCGTGGGCGATGGACAGCGCCATGTCGTAGACGTCGAGGACGGCGTCGGTCACCGTCGCCCAGTCGTAGCGCCCGACGACGGTGTCGGCGGCCTGGCGTCGCGCGTCGGCGGCCTCGGGGTGGGTGAGCACGTCGATGATGACGCGCGCGAGGTCGGCGCTGTCGCCGTTGCTGAAGAGCGCGCCGTAGCGGCCGCCGCCCAGGACGTCGGAGAAGGCGGTCAGGTCCGAGGCGATGACGCGGGTGCCGGCCGCCATGGCCTCGACGAGGACGATGCCGAAGGACTCCCCTCCGGTCTGGGGGGCCACGTAGCAGGTAGAGGAGGCCAGCAGCGCGGCCTTGTCCTCGTCACTGACGCCGCCGAGGAACTGCACGTGCTCGCCGTGGCGTGCCAGGGCCGCACGCTGCTCTCCGGCGTCTCCGCGCCCGGCGATGAGGAAACGGGCGCCGGGGACGGTCTCAAGGACGGGACCGATGGCGCCGGCGAGGACCTCAAGGCCCTTACGGGGCTCGTCGAGGCGTCCGAGGAAGGCGACGGTCGGGGCCTGGGCGGTGCCCGCGTACCGCGTGTCGTCCTTGGGGGCTGCCGCGAAAGGAGCCACGCTCACACCGTTGGGGATGACGACGGCGTCGCCCCCGTGGAAGTGGACGAGGGTGCGCCGCGCCTCCTCGGAGACGGCGATGCGCGCGGCGATGCGCTCAACGAGCGGGACGGTCGCCGGGGACAGGAACTCGCGGGCCAGCGAGCGGTCCATCGCCGCGTGGAAGGTCGCCACGACGGGCGCCTGCGCGGCCTGCAGGACGAGCATGCCGACGCTGGGGGTGATGGGCTCGTGGATGTGGATGAGGTCGTAGCCCCCCTCGTCGAGCCAGCGGCGCGCGCGACGCGCGACGACGGGACCGAAGTTGAGCCGGGCCACCGAGCCGTTGTAGGGGATGGCGACCGAGGCGCCCGCGCTGGTGACGCCCTCGGGCAGGACGGTGTCCTCGCCTGCGGGGGCGAGGATGCCCACCTCGTGGCCGCGTCGGCGCAGCTCGGAGGCGAGGTCGAGCACATGGACCTGCACCCCGCCGTGGGCGTCGAGGGAGTAGGGGCACACGAGCCCGATCCTCATGACATCTCCTCCCCCGTCGCGCGGGTGGGCAGCGGGTGCGAGCCGTCCTGCTGCTCCTGCTCGCGCGCGTGCGCGCGTGCCAGGCGCTCGGGGTCGAGGTCGGCGTCGAAGACGGGCTGGAGCATGTGCCAGTCCGTGGCGTGGGCGACGAGGTCCGGGGTGAGGGCGCTGACCCAGGCCCGGGTCCAGGCCACGACGCGCTCGCGCGTGCCCGGCCCGGCGCCGTCGGGCTCCTCGACCTTGTGGATGCTCAGGACGATGCCCCAGGGGCCGCCTGCGGCCCGACGGCGCTCGCCGTTCAGGCGCTCGTAGGAGATGCAGGCGCGGTACAGGGGCAGCCCCAGGCGCACGGCGAGGGCGGCCGGGCCGGCGGCGGCCCTCATGGCGTGCCCGGCCACATCCACCTGGACACCGGCTGAGGACAGGTCGCGGTCGGCGAGCAGGGCGATGACGTAGCGGCCCTGTCCGGCGGCGTCGAGGAGCTGGTCGAAGACCCTCTCGCCGTGGCGCTGGCCGATGACCCTCATGCCGATGCCCTCGCGGAAGGCGACGAACTGCCTGAAGAGGTCGTCGGGCTCCAGGTGCTCGGCGACGGTGAGGACCTGCGCCAGCTCCGCGCAGACCCAGGCTCCCGCGAGGTCCCAGTTGCCCATGTGGGGCAGCGCGACGACGACCGATCCGGTGGCGAGGTCCTGGCGCAGCCGCGGATCGATGTCCGGGCGCACGCGGGCACGACGCTGGTCGGGGGTCGTGGCGGGCAGGGCGAAGGCCTCGTAGAAGTAGCGCATGTAGGAGCGCATGCCCGCGCGGGTGGCGCGCTCAAGCTCGGCGGGGGCGGCGTCGGGAAGCAGGCGTGCGAGGTTGCGGCGCAGCTGGCCCACGCCGTTGCGCCGTCCCTGGATGCGGTGCAGCAGCCAGGTGGCGTCGGCACCGAGGCGGGACAGCGCGTAGCCTGCCCGCGCGGGCAGGCGGGGCACGTAGCGCCAGGCGAGGCGGTAGAGGTCAGCGGTGGTGGGGCTCACGGACGTCCGCCCTCGCCGGCCGCGGGCTCCTGCTCCGCAGGGGCGCCGAGCTGGCTGCGCACGGTGAGCACCCGCTGCGCCACGGTGACGAGCGAGCCGAGCGCGACCAGGCACAGGGCCGCGGTGAGCGCCCACGGCGGGGCACCGAGGCCGACGGCGACGACGCCCACGGCGGCGACGACGAGGCGGTCGGTGCGCTCGGCGACGCCCACCGAGGCCTGCGCCCCCATGGACTCCGCCTTCGCGCGGGCGTAGGAGACGACCTCGGCCAGGACGACGGCCGCCAGGCCCCCGACGATCGTCGTCGTACGCAGGGTGCCGTCCTGCATGTGCAGTGCGGCCCAGGCGACGAGCGAACCGAAGATCGCGCCGTCGGCGATGCGGTCCATGGTGGAGTCGAGGAAGGCGCCGAAGACCGAGCTGGTGCCGGTGGCCCGGGCGAGGATGCCGTCGAAGGAGTCCGCGACGACCACGAGCGCCAGGAGTCCCACGCCCAGGAGGAAGCGCCCCTGCGGCAGGGTGGTGACGGCGACGGCGACCGTGAGGACCGTGCCGGTGACGGTGAGCATGTTCGGGGTGACGCCGATGCGGGCGAGCGCCAGCGCCGGTCGGGTGAACAGGGCCTTGGTCAGGCCGCGTCCGTGCTGTCCGAGCATGGTGTCCTCGTGGTCGTGTTCGGGTTGTCAGGCAGGCTACCGCTCGGCGGTGGCGACGGAGGGTGCGGTGTCCCAGGCGGCGGCGAGCATGTCGCGCTGCTCGCCCAGGAGCTGGGGCACGGGCTTAGTCCTGCCGATGATCGGCATGAAGTTGGCGTCACCGGTCCAGCGCGGCACGACGTGCTGGTGCAGGTGGGCCGCGATCCCCGCCCCCGCGACCTCGCCCTGGTTCATGCCGAGGTTGAAGCCGTGGGGGTGGCACACGGCCCGCAGGACCTCCATCGCGCGGGCGGTGAGCCTGCCGATCTCGACGCGCTCGGCATCCTCGGCATCGGTCCAGTCCGACACGTGGCGGTAGGGGCACACGAGCAGGTGGCCGGTGTTGTACGGGTAGAGGTTCATGAGCACGTAGGCGCGCTGCCCGCGGTGCACGATGAGGGAGGACTCGTCGGTGCGGTCGGGGGCGGCGCAGAAGGGGCACTGGGCCTCGGAGGCGTCCGACGGCTTGTCCTGGCCCCCGATGTAGACCATCCGGTGGGGCGTCCACAGGCGGCCGAAGGGCTCGGGGGCGTCAGGGTGCTGGAAGGGGTGCTCGACGGTGACGGGCCCGTGCGGTCCGGCGACGACGGTGCCCTGGATGCCGTCGAGGCAGGGGGCACCGCCGTGCGGAGCCTCGTCGGGCCTGGGCGCGCTCACTCGAGCCTCTCCCCCGCCAGGTCGTTGACGCGCTCGGCGATGACCGTGGCGATGTGCTCGACGGCGCGGGCCACGGGCACGCCGTTGGTCTGCGAGCCGTCGCGGAAGCGGAAGGAGATGGCCCCGGCGTCGGCGTCGTCGCCGCCGGCGATGAGGATGAAGGGCACCTTCTCCTTCGAGGCGTTGCGGATCTTCTTGCCGAAGCGGTCGTCGGACAGGTCGAGCTCGACGCGCACGCCGCGCTCGCGCAGGCGCGCGGCGACCTGGGTGACGTAGTCGTCGAAGGCCGCGGCGACGGGGACCAGGCGCACCTGGACGGGGGCGAGCCAGGCGGGGAAGGCCCCGGCGTAGTGCTCGGTGAGCACGCCGATGAAGCGCTCGACGCTGCCGAGCTTGGCCGAGTGCAGCATGATGGGCCGCTGGTGGGTGCCGTCGGGGGCCGTGTACTGCAGGTCGAAGCGCTCGGGCTGGTTGAAGTCGTACTGGATCGTCGACATCTGCCAGGTGCGGCCGATGGCGTCCTTGACCTGGACGGAGACCTTGGGGCCGTAGAAGGCGGCGCCGCCCGGGTCCGGCACGAGGTCCAGGCCGGTGGAGGCGCAGACCTCCTCCAGGGTGCGAGTGGCCGCCTGCCAGTCCTCCTCGGAGCCGATGAACTTGTCCTTCCTGGCCCCGTCCTCGTCCCGGGTGGACAGCTCGAGGTAGAAGTCGTTGAGGCCGAAGGCCTTGAGGATCGAGATGAAGAACTCGATCTGGGTGCGGATCTCGGTGGGGGCCTGCTCGCGGGTGCAGTAGGTGTGCGAGTCGTCCTGGGTGAAGCCGCGCATGCGGGTCAGGCCGTGGACGACGCCCGACTTCTCGTAGCGGTAGTCGTGGCCCATCTCGAAGAAGCGCAGCGGCAGCTCGCGGTAGGAGCGTCCGCGAGAGCGGAAGATGAGGTTGTGCATGGGGCAGTTCATGGCCTTGAGGTAGTACTCCTGGCCGGCCTTGGTGACCGTGCCCTCGGCGTCGGTCTCCTCGTCCGCGAGCATGGGCGGGAACATCGTGTCCGCGTAGTAGGGCAGGTGGCCCGAGGTGTGGAACAGCCCGCCCTTGGAGATCTCCGGCGTGTGGACGAAGTCGAAGCCGGCCTCCTCGTGGCGCCTGATGACGTACTGCTCGATCTCGTGGCGCAGCATGCCGCCCTTGGGGTGGAAGACGACGAGACCGGGGCCGATCTCCTCGGGGAAGGAGTACAGGTCGAGCTCGGCGCCGAGCTTGCGGTGGTCGCGGCGCGCGGCCTCGGCCAGGCGCTCCTGGTAGGCCTTGAGGTCCTCCTTGGAGGCCCAGGCGGTGCCGTAGATGCGCTGGAGGGAGTCCCCTGACTGGTCGCCCTTCCAGTAGGCGGCGGAGGAGCGGGTGAGGGCGAAGCCCTGGCCGATGAGCCTCGTGGAGGGAAGGTGCGGGCCGCGGCACAGGTCGCTCCAGGCGACCTCGCCGTTGCGCCGGACGTTGTCGTACATGGTCAGGCCCCCGGCACCGACCTCGACGCTGGCGGTGGACTCGGCGCCCTGTCCCTTGGTGGTGATGAGCTCGAGCTTGTAGGGCTGGTCGGCGAGCTCGTGGCGGCCCTGCTCCTCGGTGATGTCGCGGCGTCGGAAGGTCTGGCCCTCCTTGACGATGCGCTTCATCCGCTTCTCGATCTCCTTCATCAGCTCGGGGGTGACCGAGTCGATGTTGCCGAAGTCGTAGTAGAAGCCGTCGGTGATGAAGGGGCCGATGCCGAGGTTGACGTCGGGGAAGATCTCCTGGACGGCCTGGGCCATGACGTGGGTGGCGGAGTGGCGCAGGATGTTCAGCCCGTCCTCGGAGCTGAGCGTGATGGGTTCGACGACGGCGCCCTCGGGCAGGACGCGCTCAAGGTCCCAGGGCTCGCCGTCCACCCGCATGGCGACGACACCGTCGGCCCCGGCGAGCAGGGTCGTGCCCGTGGTGCCCTCCTCGATGCTGTGCGGAACGCCGTCAAGGGTGATGTCGATACGGGGCTGAGCTGACACGGAGGTACTCCTGGGTTCGGGGTGACGGACGCTGTACGGGTGCGACCGTTCTCGGCGGATGATACTGAGCGGCGCAGGCGCCTCACTCGCCCCGGCGGCGGCGCAGGGCGTGACGCAGGCGACGGGCCCTGACGAGCGCGCGGTAGACGAGCGGGCGCACGGGCACGTCCCAGGCACCGTCGACCTCGGTGGGGTGCTGGGCGAAGCGCCGCTTGTAGCGACCCACGGAGTACAGCTCGGGGACCCGGGAGGACTCGGCCCCCATGAGGTCGAAGCCGGTGCGCCCCTCCTCGGCCATCTGGCAGGCGACGGCCCAGTCGAGGGCCTCGGCGCCCCTGAAGGAGCGCGAGGCGTTGGAGGAGGCGCCGTAGTAGGCGGTCGACATCTTGCCGGAGACGGTCACGAGGTCCCAGCAGTGGGCGACACCGTCCTTGCGCAGGACGAAGACGCGGGCGTGCTCGGGGCCCAGGGTGCGCAGCATGTCCCAGTAGACCCTGCTGGGGTGCGGGCGGAAGCCGTCGCGCCGGGCGGTCTCCTCCAGGACGGCGTAGAGCTCCTCGAAGGCCGCGCGGTCCAGCCCGGTCTCCTCGGCGATGGTGCAGCCGGCCTCGCGGGCGGTGCGCTCGGCGCGGCGCACGCCCCTGCGTCCGTCCTTGGGCATAGCGGCGCTGATCGCCTCAGGGCTGCCGGGACGCAGGTCGATGACGTAGGTGCGGTCGTAGGTGATGGTGGAGATGAGCTCGTGGACGTCGGGCGCCTGGAAGCGTGCGTGCATGCGGATGAAGACGACACGCGGGTCCTTGGCGCGCACGGCGGCGATGAGCAGGCGGCGCAGCTCGGCCTCGCGCTCGGGGGTCTGCTCCTTGAGCCAGACGGGTCCGTGCTTGGCCCACAGGAAGGGGCGCCCGCCGATGGTGTAGCGGTAGAGGCTGAGGACGGCGGTGGGCTTGGACTCGCACTCGTAGACATAGCGTCCGAAGAGCTCGTGTCCCTGGCTGGCCTCGAAGGCCTCCCAGACCTCGAGCTGCTCCAGGGGGCAGGGGGTGCAGCCCACGGCGATCCGGGCGTCGCGGGCGCTCACGGGGCGCAGGACGGCACTCGTCTCACCGGTGCTCGGGGCCTCAGGGGAGGCGGGTCGCATAGCGGCTCCTGGGGTAGGTGGGGTGTGGGGTCGGGCGTGAGGACAAGACTAGTGCCCCGGGACCGGGGTGAGGACCATCCTCGCCCCTCGTCACCGGCGGCGCAGCAGCGGGCGGGGACGGAAACGGTGGAACTTGAGGTCGTGGTTGAGCTTCTGGGCGCTGACGAGGACCCGGCGGCGCACGGAGCGCTCCTCGGGGTCGATGAGGGGGTCGACGGCGGTCGGAGCCAGGCGCAGCACGCGCAGGCGCAGCTCCTTGTCGTTGAGCTGGTGCAGGACGAGGTGGAGGGGCACGAGGCTGTAGAGGACCTCCTTACGGGCCTCGCGGCGCCGTCCGGGACGGCCGTCGACGAGGTCGGAGATCATGACGACCATCGGGTTGACCCCGGCAGCGCTCATGTAGAAGGAGTTGCGTCCGATGCGGGGGTTGAGCTCGAAGAAGACGGCCTCGCCGGTACGCGGGTCCGTCTTGACGTCGAAGTTGGCGAAGCCCCGGTAGCCCACGGAGGTCAGCAGCCGCTCGGCGGCCTGCCACAGCTCGGGGAAGGGCTCGGTGATCATGGCCACGGGGTTGCCGATGAGGGTCGGGCTGTGGTCCTCCAGCAGGACGCGGGCCGAGCCGATCATCGTCATCTCGCCGTTGGAGGCGACGTAGGCGGTGATGGAGCGCATGGCGTCGTCCTCACCGAGCACGCGCTCCTGGATGAGGAAGGTCGAGGTGTAGCCGGCACCTCGCAGGTCCGCCCACAGCGCGGCGAGCTCGTCGGGTGTGTCGATGACGTAGATCTTGCGCTTGCCCTCGAAGGAGACCGCGTCCCAGTCGGAGCCGATGGCGGCCTTGCCGATGAGCGGGAAAGGGATGTCGACCTGCGGGTCGCCCTGGTCCAGGAGCGCGCAGTCGACGACGACCTGCCGGGGGGTGCGCACGCCCTGGGCGGCACAGACCTCGGCGAAGGAGACCTTGTCGCTCAGGCGCCGCAGGGGCTCGGCGTCGGGGTAGGGCACGACGTAGCGGGGCTCGAGCACGTCACGGTGGGCGACGAGGAAGGCCGAGGTGGAGTCCTGGTTGCCGATGACGACGGCGGAGCGCGGGGCCCAGCCCTCGACGAGGGAGAGCAGGCGGTCCAGGAGGGCGTCCTCGTCCTGGGTGCCCTGGTGGACGACGTCGATGTAGGAGGACAGCGTGATGGCCTCGATGGGGCTGGGAGACAGCAGCGTCACGCGCTGGCCGGTGGCGGTGTGCAGCTGGCGCGCGAGGGCGTAGGCGCCGATGTCGCCACCGATGACGACGGGCAGGAGGTCGGGCCTGGAGGGCTCTCGCTGAGCGCGCAGGGGCATGTGTCGTGGTTCCTCTCCCGGCCCGCAAGGTCCTCGGGCCGCCTGCGGTCACGCTACCGCACGCCCGTCCTGGCGACGGCGGGGCCCGGGGTGGGCGTATGACCGTCGAGGGCCCGGAGACGTTGGTCTCCGGGCCCTCGGTTGGTGGGCGATACTGGGATCGAACCAGTGACCTCTTCCGTGTCAGGGAAGCGCGC
>ERZ772917.319-NODE-319-length-34653-cov-16.095612_pt1 | contig 34653 bp, 34 predicted proteins | sample MGYA00511187_ERZ772917 | MGnify/ENA primary metagenome ERZ772917 (study PRJEB29015, sample SAMEA2737925) | human oral metagenome | biome: human oral; feature: human-associated habitat; material: dental | place: China | collected 2012 ...
AATGTCACCTTTCTCAGGTTGGTTAGGTACGGGCCCGCGCGCGTGCGCAGGGCACAGTTCATTCTACCCGGCTCACATCGCGTTTCGCCAAGGACGCCCGTCCCACGAAACACGATCGCGAGCACCAACCATCGGTGGACGGTCGCGCCCTGTTACTCCTTGTCCGAGGCCTTCTTGTCCTCGCTGGCCTCCTCCTCGAGAGCGGTCGGAACGGGTACCTCGGGGGCGGTGCGCCCACCGGGCGCGGGGCGACCGTTGGAGGGAACGGGACCCTCGAAAGCCCCCTCGGCGGCCAGCTGGGCCTTCACGTCGGCGGCGTACAGGTCCACGTATTCCTGGCCGGACAGGAGCATCAGACTGTACATGATCTCGTCGGTGATCGCGCGCAGGACGTATCGGTCCTTGTCGAGGCCGCGGTAGCGCGAGAAGTCCAGGGGCTCACCGATCACCATGCCGATGTTCGTGCGCGAGGGGATCTTCTGGCCGATGGGCTGGGCGGCATGGGTGCCGATCATGGCGACGGGGATGACGGGTGCGCCGGATAGAAGGGCGAGGCGGGCGACGCCGGTCTTGCCGCGGTACAGGCGACCGTCGGGACTGCGAGTGCCCTCCGGGTAAATGCCGAAAAGCTCACCGTCGCGCAGGCGCTTGAGACCGGCGTTGAGCGCAGCCTCGGATGCGCGACCGCCGGTGCGGTCCACGGGGATGGTGCCGACGGCGCGCATGAATTCCTTGGTCATCCATCCCTTGAGACCGGTGCCCGTAAAGTAGTCGGCCTTGCCCATGAAAACGACCTCGCGGTCGAGCATCATCGGCAGGAAGACCGAGTCCCACACGGCGTTGTGGTTGGACGCGAGGATGGCCGGTCCCTCGGCGGGAATGTTCTCCTTGCCGCGGATCCACGGGTGATAGGTCGCCTTCAGAATGGGGCTGCCGGTCACCTTGAGAGCCTGATAGAACGCCACTGTCACTCCTCGAGTCTCGACGGGCGCGCGAGCGCGCGAACGAATTAGTATCAACTGTATGACGAAACGAATTCCCGTGCGCGATTGTGGGGAAACCATAGCGCCCGGCGAGTCGGCTCGTCCTTTCGCTCGATCGGTGGTGTCGGCGGCCCTGTCGAGAGCCTCGTCCGTGGAGCTTCAACCCAGCCTCGACGCCGTCGGTACGCCGACCTCAAGCGGCCACTGGGTCGTCGTCGACCTTGAGACGACGGGCCTGGGTGCGGGCGCGGAAATCACGGAGATCGGTGCCGTGCGCGTGCGCAACGGCGCGGTCGTGGACGAGTTATCTTCCCTCGTGAAGCCCTCGCGACCAATTCCACCGTTCATCACGTCTCTGACGGGCATCACACCCGCCATGGTGGCCGAGGCGGACCCAATCGCATCTGTCCTGGAACGTTTCATGGAGTGGTCAGGCATCGGAGCGGAGGATTCCCCCGTCCTCGTCGCGCATAACGCCTCCTTCGACGTGGGCTTCCTCCGCCGTGCGGCCCGAGCGTGCGCGCGTCCGTGGCCTCGCGTTCGCGTCGTCGACACGCTGGCGCTCGCGCGGCTCGCTCTACCCCGCCCCCTCGTGCGCAACCACAAGCTGGGCACGGTCGCCTCCTACTTCGGTACCGTCACCGTTCCCGAGCACCGGGCACTCGGAGACGCCCGCGCGACGGCTGAGATCCTCCTGGGCTTCATCGACCTGCTCGCCGGGGCCGGGGCCACCGACGTCGAAGACCTCATCGCGCTCACAAACCAGGCTCCGGCCAGGTGCCCCTCGACGCCCGACTTCGTCGCGGATCTGCCCGCCTCCCCCGGCGTCTATCACTTCATCGACACCGCGGGAGACACCCTCTACGTGGGGTCGGCATCGTCGCTGAAATCGCGCGTGGGCAGTTACTACACGACGGGCGAGAAGCGCCCCAAGGTGCAGCGCATGGTGTCCCTGGCCGCGGGTGTGCGCCCCTATCCGACCGCCTCGATTCTCGAGGCGAGGATCCGGGAACTGCGCGACATCAAGGCCCTCGCGCCGCCCTACAACTCCGCCTCGAGGCGTCAGGGCTCCCAGCACTGGGTCATCGCCGAGGCCGGCCGCCCCAGCGTCGTCTCATCCGTGACGCTCGACGACCTGCCCCGCGCCCTCGGCCCCTTCGGAACGCGCGCGCACGCTCAGCGCGCAGCGGGAGCGATCGAACGCGTGCTCACCCAGGCCGATCACGACTCCTCGCTCACCATGCTCGACGAGGCCGTGGCCGCCTCCTCGCTCGCGGTGCCCCACGCGCTCACCTCCCTCATGGAGCATCTGTCCGCGTGGGGGCTATTCGAGGCGGCGGCTGGAGTGCGCGACGAGCTGAGCGCCTACATCGCGGGCGTCGAGCGCTCCACCATGCGCCCCATCCTGGCGGCCCCGCGTATCGTCTGGGGCTCGCGTCGCGATGGCGGGGAGCCAGGCTGGATTCTGCACGTGGCCTCCCACGGCCGTCATCTGAGCTCCGTCACCGTTCCCCCGCGCGCCGACCCGTCCCCGTGGATCGATGTCCTCACGTCCACGGAGCCCGTCGACACCGGCGGGATGGCCGCGACCGTGGCCTCGTGGGCGGAGACGTCGTTCCTGTGCGCTGAGCTGTGCCGCGAGGGAACGCGCCTTATCGAATGGACCGGTCCCCTGCCCTGGGCGCAGCCCGTCGACAGCCCGCTACGCGACGGGCGGTTACGCGAGCTCTTGGCCCACGCAAACGCCCATCAGCGTCTGTCTGCACGCGCCTAGCGCGCAGGTGTCATGCGTTCGAGGCTGCCACCCAACGCTCAACGAGTCGTGCGCCCGAGCCGTCGGCCAGCGCCTCCAGGGCGCGCTCGACGGCGCCACGCATGCGCTGCTCGAAGTCGGCTGGCGTCACGGGGTTGTCCAGGCCCTCCCAGGCGAGGATGCCGGCACCGACGTTAAGGGCGACAGCGTCGCGAACAGCGTCCGCGCCGCCACCCGACAGAACGTCGCGGGCGACGGCCGCGTTCTCGGTTGCCTCGCCACCGGCGAGATCCTCAATCGTCGAGGAGGCCATGCCCAGGGACTCGCGCGCATCGAACTCGGTTTCCACAACCGCTCCACCCGACACCAGCCACACCTGATTCGCGTCGGTCGTCGTCAGCTCATCGAGGCCGGTGTTCGCGCCACGGAACACGAGCGCGCTGAGCCCGCGCGACGCGTACACACCCGCCATGAGACGCGCGTTCTCCTCACGAGAGGCACCGATCGCGCACGCCTGGACGCGTGCCGGGTTCGTCAGCGGCCCCAGGACGTTAAACGCCGTGGGGAAGCCGAGAGCGCGACGCACGGGAGCCGCAAAGCGCATCGAGGGGTGCATCTTGTTCGCGAACAGGAAGGCGATGCCGACCTCGTCAAACACGCGGCGTAGCGCCTCGGCATCGAGGTCGAGGTTCACGCCGAGCGCCTCGATGACGTCAGCGGAGCCGGACTTCGACGTCGAGGCACGGTTACCGTGCTTGACGAGCGGGATCCCCATTGCGGCGGCCGCGATGGCGGACATCGTCGAAATGTTGATGGTCTTGTATCCGTCTCCGCCCGTGCCCACGATGTCGAGAGCACGGCTGGGCAGGTCAACGTGTGCCGCGTAATCCTGCATGCCATCGGCCAAGCCGTGAATCTCATCGACCGTGGCACCCTTGATGGCCATCGCGGTCAGGAAGGACGCGAAACGCGCCTCGCCGAGTTCGCCGCTCATCACCTGGTCCATCAGCCAGTACGACTGGCCGTAGTCGAGGTTCTCACCGGCGGTCAGTGCGGCGATGATCGGCACCCACTCCTGCGTAGCCATCACTTGGCTCCACGCAGCACGTCTGCGACGGTCTCCTGAAGGATGATCGGGTCAATCGGATCGGCCACGACGGCGGCGGCTCCGGCCCACGTGGCCAGCCACTCATCCTGGGGGCGGGCGGTCAGGAAAACGATCGGGGGAACGCCGTCACGGGTCTCGCGCAGATCCTGGGCGATCGACATGCCGCCTTCCTTCTTGGCCTCAGCGTCGAGGATCAACAGAGCGAAATCCTGCTGATCAAAAGCATCGCGGACGCCGAAACCGGTTGCGGCCTCGACCCACTCGATGCGGGGCGTGTCCTTGGAAGCACGCAAGCCAATGCCGTTGACGACGGCGTGACGGCGATCCCTGTCGTCGCTGAAAACCAGGATGGTAACGGTTTCTTCACTCATGGAAGCTCTCCTTGCATATGTCGGCCAAATCGACGCGATGACCCCATTCTAACGGGTAGCGGGCGGCTCCCACACTGGGAGCCGCCCGCTACCGCCGACCAAGGTCGTGCGGCGGTCAGCGCATCGAGGATGTACCCACGATGTCAACGAGGAAGACCGTTGCCTGCGCGGGGGTCGCTGCCTGCCCGGACTGAGCACCCTGCCCCTGGACCGGGACCACAATGAGGACGCGCGATCCCACGGTCACTCCCGCGAGATCAGCCTGCGCGACCGGCGCCTCGAGAGCGTCCTGGCTCCACGACGACTGAGTCTGACCCTTGGCACCGAAACCGCCAACAACCCATTTGTACAGGACAGTCTGGTCAGCCGTTAGGGCTTCGCCCGCGCCCTTGTAGATCGTGTACATCTTCCGCTCGGTGGGAGCGGAAACGCTCTCATCGATCGTCAGGGTCGGCTCAGTTCCCGGTTCACCGGTGACGGTGATACCCGCGGGTAGCTCCTCCCCGGTCGCCATGGCGCTGCTGAGAACAGAGTCCTCGGCGATGTTCTGCGTCGCGACACCGACGATGTCGACGACGAACACGAGGGTCGAGTTCGCGGGAATATCGCCAGCGGCCTGGCTGCCGTAGCCTAAAGAGGCAGGAATGACGAGCTCGACGCGGTCACCCACGTGCGTGTGGGCCAGACCATAGCCCCAGCCCTTGACGACCCGGTCGAGGGAGAAATCGATAGGCTGTCCCTTCTTGAAGGACGAATCGAAAACGGTGCCGTTCCAGAGCGCGCCCACGTAGTTCGCCTTGATGGTCGCACCCGGGCACACAACCGCGCCGTCGCCTTGCTTGAGGGTCTTCACGAGAACCTTCGAGGTGGGCTCGGATCCGCTGCCCGCCGCGATGACGGGAGTGTCGTCACCGGAAACAGCCGGGAAGTTACCAGTGCCGCTACGGTCGACGTTCGTGTTCTGTTCGGCAGAATCGTCCGTCGAGCAGGCGGAGTAGTCGATGTCCGCCGCAGCGGAAGACGACGCAGACGACTGCGAAGACGACGAAGACGAGGTCGCGTCGGTGCATGCCGCGAGTCCGAAGACGAGCGCGGCTGCGCCGACGAGGGCACCGAAGCGGCGCAGAGAGGACATCATGGAAAGGTGTTCTTTCGGCTCAGTGGAAGGACTCACCGCAGGCGCAGGTGTTCTGGGCGTTGGGGTTATCGATCGTGAAGCCCTGACGCTCAATCGTGTCAGCGAAGTCGATCGTGGCACCGCTCAGGTACGGCACGCTCATGCGGTCGACGACGACGTCGACGCCGTCGAAAGAACGAATCGCGTCGCCATCAAGCGTGCGATCGTCGAAGTACAGCTGGTAGATCAGACCGGAGCACCCGCCCGGCTGAACGGCGATACGCAGGCGCAGGTCATCGCGACCCTCCTGCTCGAGGAGGCTCTTAACCTTCGCGGCAGCGACATCGGTGAGGATAACCTCGTGGGTGGGAGCCTGAGTTGCGGACTCGGACATGATGCTCCTTTTCGTGACGAATAGACGTATTCCTTTGACACACTACTCCCCCGCAGGCACCCCGCGCCACGGGTGGAATGCGCGCTCAGCGTAACCAGGTGCGGGCAACGCGGCGACCAGCGTCTTCGAGAGTGATGGATCCCTCCGTCTCGAATACACCGTGCAGTCCCCATTCGGCTTTCTCGAAGTGCGACAGGCTGGACCTGTGGGTGATGGCGACAACCGGCAGCGCGTGCGTCGCAGCAACACGGGTCACGCAGTCGAGACTCGACTCGGCCAGCACTGGGGAGGCTAGTTCGGGCTCGGCGACGATCACGAGATCGGCACCATCAATGATTGCTTCCAGCCCCAGTAGGGAGGACAGCAGATCCCCCGTCGGCGCTATGCGCCCACCGATGGCCGCGATGACGGCTCCGACGCCGCCGCCTGCACCGGAACCGCGCTGGCGGGCCGGGTGCACGTCCGCTCCGTCGAGCAGCTGGTGACGTCCGAGCGGCCGATGGGCGAATGCCTGCGTGAGAGCGGCTGTGAGAATGGTGTCCTGCGCCTCGATCGGCTCAAGATCGGGAGCGACCGCGAGAATCGAGTCAAGGCCCAGCAGCGGGCGCGCGGTCGATGCCGCGCACACAAGGTCTACACCCGCTTCGGCCACAAGGCTCTGCGCACGCGTCAGGGCCTCGGCGAGCACCTCCGGTTGCCTCGGATCGATGCCGGGGACACCCAGGAGGCCTTCGAGAAAACCGACACCACAATCGGGAGATAAATTATGCCCGCCCTCGACAATCACGGCGGCACCGTCGCGGAGTGAATCCGCCACGTGCTCGCCCGCCTCGCGCGACGACGAGGCCTCGGTGGGCACGCGCACGAACGAGGCCTGGGAATCCAGCGCGGCCACGGCCTCGTCGAAGGTCGGACCGGTTCCAAATGGAACCGTCACCACCACCGGGTCCGAGGCACCGGCGAGGAGGCCCCGACGGATGGCGTCGAGTGCCTCACCGGTCGGCAAGACGGGAACTCCCCCATCCCACCGACCGGCAATCACGACACGTGTCACAGGGACGCCACGCGCGTCAGCAGAAGCGCCTCGGCGAGGATCGCGGCCTTCAGGTCGGAGATCGACTGCGACTCGTCCTCAGAGTGAGCGTTCGTCAGCGGATCCTCGACGCCGGTCACGACAACCTGCGCATTCGGGAAGATGCGCTGGAAGTCCGAAATGAACGGGATCGAGCCACCCACACCGATGTTGACCGAGGGAACGCCCCAGGCCTCGGTGAGAGACTCGTGAAGAGCCTTCGTGACGGGGGAATCCATGTCGGCCTGGTAGCCGGCACCCGCGTCCTCAGCCGTGACCTCGACGCGCGCACCGAAGGGGGCGTGGGAGAGCAGGTAGTCCATGAGCTTGGCCTGGGCCTCGGCGGGATCCACGCCCGGCACCGTGCGCATCGACAGGCGGAAGCGCGTCTGCGGGGCGATCGTGTTCGAGGCGTTGGAGACCGGGCGAGCATCGAAGCCGATCACGGAGATCGACGGCTTGGTCCACATGCGGGCCGCAATGTCGCCCGAGCCCGCCAGCTGCAGGCCCTCGACCATACCGGCCGCGGCGCGCAGCTCTTCTTCCGGCCAATCCACGTCCGCGTGATCCGAGCCGCCCAGGCCAGGAACAGCGACATCGCCATTCTCATCGAAGAGCGACGCGATGAGCATCGACGAGATCGCGACGGAATCGAGCAGCGGGCCGCCAAACGCGCCGGAGTGCACCGCGTGGTCCGCAACGGTCACATCGACGGTCACGATCGCGTTGCCGCGCAGCGTCGACGTGACGGCGGGCTCGCCCACCTTCCAGTTCGACGAGTCCGTCACGACGATAACGTCGGCGGCGAGCTCATCCTTGTGAGCGTCGAGGAACGCGGTGAACGAAGGGGAACCGATCTCTTCCTCGCCCTCGATGAAGACAACGACGTTGACGGGCAGGTCCTCGCCCAGGATGGACAGCGAGCCGAGGTGGACCGTGATTCCGGCTCCATCATCGGAGGAGCCGCGCCCGTAGATGCGGTCGCCGCGGACCTCGGCCTTGTAGGGGTCCAAGCTCCAGCGGTCGAGCTCGCCCACCGGCTGCACGTCGTGGTGCGCGTACAGCAGGACGGTCGGCGCGCCCTCAATGTGAGTAGTATGTGCGACGAGGGCGGGCTTGCCCTCCGTGCCGTCTTCCGCGCTCTCACGCAGGACCTTGGCCTCCAGGCCAAGGGCGGCGAAACGCTCCCGGATGTGCTCAGCGCTGCGCTCCACGTCGGCCGCGTGCGCGGGATCCGACGACACCGACGGAATCGCGACGAGCTGCGTGAGCTCCTCCAGCAGAGACGGGAAAGCAGCCTGAAGGCGCTCCTTCAAAACGGACGTAGACAGTGCATGTGAAGTATCAGCCATACGACCAGGATAAACCATGGGAGTGCGAGGCGGGTGGGCTATCCGCTAGCCTTGAAGCGTGTTTGGACGAAGCAAGAACAACAACGACGAGGCCTCGATGAATGTCGAGCCCGTCTCCACGACGCCCGACGGCAAGAAAGGCCGCCCCACGCCGAAGCGCAAGGCAGCTGAGGCCGCCCGCATCCGCCCCCTGGTCCCGAAGGACCGAAAGGAAGCCAAGCGTGCCGCCCGCGCCGCCCGCAACGCGCGTTTCGAGGCCGAACAGCGCGCTATGGTCACCGGCGAGGAAAAGTACCTGCCGGCCCGCGACAAGGGACGCGCACGCCGTTTCGTGCGCGACTACGTAGACGCGCGCCACTCCTTTTCCGAGTGGATTCTCGCCGTCATGATGGTCTCCATCATTCTCATCATGGTGCTGTCGATGCTGGGCAACAAGATCCCGCTGCAGTACCAGGCCTACATGCTCTACGGATCGTCTGTCCTCATGTACGGTTCCTTCATCATCACCGCCATCGAGGCGTTCTTCGTGTGGCGCAAGATCAAGCGCGTCTTCACCGAGGCCCACCCGCGCGAGGGCATTCCCTCCGGAACCGCCTACTACGCCTTCTCCCGCATGATCATGCCGAGGCGTTGGCGCTCGCCGCGCCCGCAGGTCGATCGCGGGCAGTTCCCGAAGTAGTCGCCTTCATCGTCGGCCCCGCCCCATCCACATGGGTGCGGGGCCGACGTGTTGTATCCACAGGCCGTCCTGGTCGAGTGCGTGTATCCACAGGGTGTGCCGTGGCGCTGGCCATCACGCCCAAGCGTGCACGATCCTGTCCGTGTCGGAGCATCGGCGCTCCGACGCGAACGACAAGGAAGCATCATGCACACAACGATCACACTGCCCACCGCCTGCGACGTCATGCTCGACGAGGAGGAGCCCTGCCCCGACGGGATGTACGGCCCACCTCGATGGCTCGACGATCGGGGCGTCTCCGCCCTGTTGGCCCCCTACCTGTGCGATGGGTGGGATCTGGGTGATTATGCGCGCTTCGCGGACCTGTCGGGGGCTGATGCCCGACGGCTCACATCTTTGCTGCCGAAAGATGCGCGCGACGATCGACAGAACAACGCCCCTCGGATCATCGACCTCCTGCGCGCTGCCTCCCGCATCGACGGACTCACCCTCGAAGGCTACGTCATTCGCGCGCCACGGCGAGACGAACGCGTCAGCATCGACACCGTACTCGTCCCCGAATCCGCGATCATCGCACACACCGGATCTCCCATCAGCGAGGAGCGTTATCCGAGCTATCAGCACTGGCTGACACTTGCCGCGGTCCTCGGCCTCGGCGATGAGGCGATCCCACCGGACGAGATGCGTGTGCTCATGCGAGACGGATCATCCACGCGCTGGTGGTGGGCATGGTGGGACTGATCAACTATCCTAGGAAGCATGATCCGACGCGCGTACAACTGGGCTTTCACACACTTCATCTCGCGTTCCAACCCGGAGCTTGCACACCACTGGGGTCTGGGAGCGATTTCCTTCGCCGGACGATTCGCCCCGACGCGCGGACTCATGCACGCCACGCTGGGCCACCTCGACCCGACTCACTCCCCCACGCGAGTGGTCGGCGGCGTCGAGGTCCCCCTGACCCTGGGTGAACGTCGCCTCCCCTCCCGCCTAGGTCTTGCGGCTGGCATGGACAAGGACGCCGAGGCCGTGCTCGGCATGTGCGCCCTCGGCTACGCCTTCGTCGAGATCGGCACCGTGACTCCCCGTCCTCAGCCCGGCAACGACGCGCCGCGCCTGTGGCGCCTCATGGCCGAGCGCGGCCTGCGTAACCGCATGGGCTTCAACAACGCCGGAGCAGATGCCGCCGCCGAGAAACTGCGCGAGCTACGCTCGACTCCTGCGGGCCGCGCTGCGATCGTCGGTGCCAACATCGGCAAGAACAAGGTGACGTCGGAGGAAGACGCCCCCTCGGACTACGAGTACTGCGCGAAGACGCTCGCCCACTGGGTGGACTTTGTCGTCGTGAATGTCTCCTCCCCCAACACGCCCGGCCTGCGCGACCTGCAGTCCGTCGATCACCTGCGCCCGATCCTCCAGGCCGCCCGCCGCGGCTGCGAGGCAGGTGCCCCTGATCGTGTCATGCCTCTCTTCGTCAAGATCGCTCCCGATTTGGCCGACGATGACATCGTCGCCATCGTGGAGCTGACGAAGGAGCTCGGCCTGGCCGGCGTCGTCGCCACGAACACAACGATCAACCACGACCTGGGCGAGGGCGGCGTCTCCGGCGCTCCGCTTCTGCCCCGCGCGCTGGAGGTTGTCTCCCTGGTGGCCCGTCACCTCGCCGACGAGCAGATTCTCATCGGCACGGGTGGCATCTCGTCGCCCGAGGATGCGCTGCGCATGATCAGCGCGGGTGCCGACCTGGTCGAGGCATTCTCTGCCTTCATCTTCGAGGGCCCGTCCTGGCCGGGCGAGGTCTCGCGCGCCCTCCAGCACGCGTAAGGGGGCGCCGTGATTATCGAGCTCACCAGCGCGGACCCGGCAGCAGATCCGCGCCTGGAGGACTACACGCGCCTCAAAGACGTCAAGCTTCGCTCCAAGATCGAACCGGAACGCGGCCTGTACCTGGCCGAATCCGCGAACGTCATCGAGCGAGCCATTCGTGCGGGCCACACTCCGCGATCATTCCTCATGTCACGGCGCTGGCTGCCCACCTTGATGGAGCTGATCGACGCCGCCACCGGCGCTCCCGACGGCGCGGACGTTCCTATTTTCGTCGCCGACGAGGACGTCTTGGAGCAGATGACGGGCTTTCACCTGCATCGCGGCGCCCTGGCCGCCATGCAGCGCCCAGTTCTGCCGAGCCTCGGCGAGCTTCTTGCGACCGCGCGTGGCGGCGAGCCCGCTCGCCGCGTCGTCGTCTTAGAGAACCTCGTCGACCACACGAACGTCGGCGCAGCATTCCGTAGCGCTGCAGCCCTCGGCGTCGACGCTATCCTCGTGACCCCGCAGTGCGCTGATCCCCTCTACCGTCGATCCGTGCGCGTCTCCATGGGGACCGTCTTCCAGGTTCCGTGGACGCGTCTACAATCATGGCCCGGCGATATCGCCACCCTCCAGGAGGCTGGCTTCACCGTCGCTTCGCTGGCCCTGTCAGACGATTCCGTCTCCCTCGACGACTTCGCTGCGCTGCCCGCGCTTCAGGGACCGGACGCTCGCCTCGCAATGGTCATGGGCACCGAAGGCGACGGCCTGGGACGGCGCACCATCGCCGCCTCCGACTACACCGTCAAGATTCCCATGGACCACGGCGTCGACTCGCTCAACGTGGCAGCCGCGTCCGCCGTCGTCTTTTGGGCAACCAGGAGCATCGGCGCGCGCTAACGCGTCAACGCATTGCGCCGCGGCCGCGCAATCGGCGCAGTTACCGCAGCCGCACACAACGAGGCCGGAGCTGGAAACCCAGCCCCGGCCTCGTCCATTGTTTATTTCGACGGGTCAGCTCATGGATGCCACGATCTCGTCGATGACGTCCACGCATTGTTCCCATCCGGACACTGCGCGCGTCGCGTAGCCGGCTGCCTTGACGGGATAGTCATTGCCTTCCGGATCCAGGCGGTCCCCGATGAAGAGCATCTCGGAGGCGGGGATGCCCGTCTCCTCAACGAGCTTGCCCATGCCGAACGCCTTGTCGATGCCACGGGTGGTGATGTCGACCGAGGTCGAGCCGCCTCCGCGAACATCGAGCTCGGGTACGTCAGGCTGCACGGCGTCGCGCAGAGCGGCCTTCTTCGTGCCGTCCGGATCCCAGGCGCGCTTCGCGTCGAGCGGAGCCTCCTGGCCCAGGGCGGAGAAAGTGATCTGAGAGCCCCGGTCCTCGATGATGTTGCCCCACGGGTTGGACTCCCACAGGCCAAGCTCACGGGCGTGACGCTCAAGCGAAGCGATCGCACGGGAGGCGACCTCGGGATCCAGGTCGTGGGCGTAACGCTCAACCCAGGCCCCACCCTCGTAGCGGTAGTAGCGCGTACCACAGGTGGGCATCAGGTGTAGGCGAGAGAGTTCCTCGTCCGTGGCGTGCAGGTTGTCCAGCACCTGAGTGCGGAACTGGCCCATCTGGCCACCGGAAATGATGCACACCTCCACGTGGTCGAGCAGCGAGCGCAGAGCCACGTCCATACGGGCGGGCAGTGGCGACTTCGAAGGCGCCAGGGTGTCATCGAGATCAAAGGCAACGAGCTTCACGATGCCACCCTACTGCTTCGCAGCTTCGGCGGCTTCGATAGCACGCTGCGCGGCCTCGGTCTCTTCATCGGTGGGCACCGACAGGACCTGCAGCAGCACGACGGACGCGACGAGGCCACCCCACACGAGCAGGATCGTCAGGATCATCAGGGCGATAGCGGGAGCGGTCACTTGGCGCCTCCTTCAATCGAAGCGGTGTCATCGGCGTCGTCAGCGAGAATCTGAGCAACTGTCGCCTGAGTGTCCACGGGGCGGTGCTTCCACGGAATGAAAGTGAAAATCAGAGACGCGATGACCGCGACCGCCACGGAACCCCAGCCGAAGATCAGCACGTAGCTCGTCGGGTACTTGCCGTAACCGTTCGTCAGCAGGTCGACGATGGACATTGCCATCATGACGAAGAGAACGACCGGGATGACGATACCGACGAGGGGCTCCCAGAGCCTGGGGACCTTCACGCTGGACACCGAGTTGAGGTGGGCGCGCAGCACCCCAAGACGGGGGCCGGTAACAGCGCACAGGACGGCAAACATGATCGCCGAGGACACGACGCCAACCGAGTTGATGAAGTTGTCGACAATGTCGAGGTTGTTCAGGCCCGAGCGGGTTCCGAAGAGGACCAGCGAGATGACGGTTGCGGGGACGCCGAGGACGAGAGCCGAGCGGGCGGGCGACCAGCCGAACTTATCCTGCAGGCCGCCGGAGACGACCTGGAGCAGGGACAGCAGCGAGGTGACGCCGGCCAGAACCAGCGACGAGAAGAAGAGGACGCCGAAAAGAGGGCCGCCGGGCATCATCGAAATGATCTTCGGGAAGGTCACGAAGGAGAGGATCGGGCCGGTCAGGCCCTCGACCTCGGAGACGCTCACGCCGCCCTGATGGGCCATGAAGCCGACGGCGCTGAACACGCCGATGCCCGCGAGGATCTCGAAGGACGAGTTCGCGAAGCCTGCAACAAGCGCCGTTCCGGTCAGGTTCGACTTGCGCTTCAGGTAGGAGGCGTAGGTCAGCATGATGCCAAATCCCACGGACAGCGAGTAGAAGATCTGCGCGAAGGCAGCCAGCCACACCTTGGGATCGGCGAGAGCACTCCAGTTCGGCGTGAAGAAGGCGTTGAGGCCTTCGACGGCGCCGGGCAGGAACAGGGCGCGGACGACGAGCGCGAGGAAGAGGATGACGAGGAGCGGCAGGAAGATCTTGTTCGCCGCTTCAACGCCCTTGGACAGGCCGCGTCCGATCACGAAGAGGACGAGGACCCACACGAGCGCGAGGGGGATCATGACGGCCCAGGCGGGCGCCCACGAGAAGGTGTCACCGGGGACGACCTGCAGGAACGTGTCGGTGAAGAAGGTCGTCGGGTCATCGCCCCACGCGGCGTTGACGGAATAGATCGCGTACTGCACGCCCCAGGCGAGGACCGCACCGTAGTAGACCATGATGACGAAGCACACGAAGGTCTGGAACCAGCCGACGAACTCGCCGCCTCCGATAATCTTGCGCAGCGCCCACGGCGGTGAACCGCGGAACTTGTGGCCGACCGCGTAGTCGAGCCACAGCATGGGGATACCAACGAAGACCAGTGCGACGAGGTACGGGATTAGGAAGGCGCCGCCGCCGTTGGAGTAGGAGACGCCGGGGAAACGCCAGATGTTGCCCAGGCCGATGGCCGAGCCGATGGCCGCCAGGAGGAAGCCTGTCTGGCCGCTCCACGAGTCGCGCGCGCGGGGCGCGGATTTGGATGCGGAGGATGACATGAAGTGAGTTCCTTGCGATCGTGTCTATACGGGATAATTCCCAGCCAGACTAGGGCCAATACACCGGGAAGTCTCCCAGAGTCCACGATACAGAACGTGTTTTTGGCCTCTTTTTGACGGGTTCTTTGCTGATCGGGGTCCGCTCGGGCACTGCGAGAGCAGGACTCATGCCGATAAACCCGAATTAGGAAACAACCCCAAGCGCATGGAAAATCGCTGCAATTCCAACGACGACGGGCAGGGAGGCAAACGTTGTCACGAGAACCGTTCCCTGCGCAATCCGCTCCCCCGCCTTGGCTCGCGTGGCCGCGATGTAGGCGTTCTGTGCCGAGGGCAGCGCCGCCATGATGGTAACGGACATGAGGGCAGGACCGGTGAGCCCGAGCAACATTCCGACGCCGCACGCGATCAAGGGCTGCACGGCGAGCTTAGCGACGACGGCGCACGCGATAGCAGGGGCTCCTGCGTCTCCCGAAGCCGCTCGCCGGTCCACAAGGGCCGCGCCGAAAGAAAGCAGGATCATCGGGGGCGCCGCCGCACCCAGCATGGACGTGGACACGTCGAGGAGCGTGGGCATCGGCCACCCCGCCGCGGAGAACATGAAGCCACACACCGCTGCGATAACCATGGGATTGCGTGCAACGACCCGAGCGATGCCGACCACCGACGGGTGCTGCCCCGACCCAACCAGATCAGCCAGGACAAAAAACATCGGGGTGAAGAACCCCAGCTGAAACACCAGGATGGGAACAACAGCGGAGGCATCGTTCAGAACGTAGACGGCGATCGGAATGCCGATATACGCGCCGTTATTGAGGGACGAGGCCATGGCCCCCAAGGCGATTTCCCCGCGCGTCAGGCGCAGGAACAGTCGGGCGACGGCCACGAAAAGGAGCGCTGTTCCCGCACCCGACGCGGCGGCCACGGCGAGCGGAGCCCCGAAGACGCCAGACGTCCCCGTCGCGACGATGGCGTGGAAAAGCATCGCCGGGCTCGCCACCCAATATGTCGCCGACGCGAGGGAACCCGCGGCCTCAGGGCCGAGTGCGCCCCCTCGGCGTGCCGCCCAACCGACGCCGATGATGAGCGCGATCGACAGGACCGACCAGACGATCGATACCATTGGAAAGGAGATCCGTCAGCGCCAAGAGGCCACGGCCTCGTCGACCTTGGTGAGGGCCGAGGCGATCGCCATGTGCATGTCCAGGTACTGGTAGGAACCCAGGCGACCGCCGAAGAGCACGTCCTTCTCCCCCGCCGCCATGTCGCGGTATGCCGCAAGCGTCGAGCGGTCCGACGGCGAAGCGATCGGATAGTAGGGCTCGTCGCCGGGGCGGGCGAAGCGCGAGTATTCGCGCTGGATGATCGTGTTGGTCGCGCCGCTTCGATCCCGCTCGGGGTGCAGGTGCGCGAACTCGTGGATGCGCGTGAAAGGCACGTCGCGATCCGAGTAGTTCATGACGGAGCAGCCCTGGTAGTCGGGCACGTCAACGACCTCGGTCTCGAAGTCGAGGGTGCGCCAGCCGAGCTCGCCGGCCTCGCAGTCGAAGTAGCGGTCGATCGCGCCCGTGTAGACAACCGGGACCTGGCCGACGGTCGCGGCCTTCGAGAACGGCGACGAAGCATCGAAGAAGTCCACGCCCGTGTGCACGGTGACGCGCGGGTGGTCGACCATGTTCGCGATCCACGCGCCGTAACCATTCAGCGGCAGGCCCTCGTAGCGGTCCTGGAAGTAGCGGTTCTCGTAGGTGAAGCGCACGGGCAGTCGCGTAATGATGGAGGCGGAAAGCTCGCGCGGATCCGTCTGCCATTGCTTGGCCGTGTACCCCGCGATGAATGCGTCGTAAAGGGGACGGCCGATCAGGCTGATGGCCTTTTCCTCGAGGTTGCCCGGTTCGCCCGTGATCTCGGCGGCCTGGCGCTCGATGAGCGCGCGGGCCTCGGCCGGCGAATAAGCGGCTCCGAAGAACTGGTTAATCGTGCCCAGGTTGATGGGCAGCGGGTAGACGACGCCCCGGTAGTTGGCGTAGACGCGGTGGCGGTAGTCGTTGAAGGCCGTGAATCGGTTGACGTAGGACCACACGCGCTCGTTCGAGGTGTGGAAGAGATGGGTGCCGTAGCGGTGCACCTCGACGCCCGTGGTCTCGTCAATCGACGAGTAGGCGTTGCCTCCGATGTGGTCGCGACGCTCGATGACCGTCACGTTCATGCCGAAACGCTCCGCGGCCTCGCGGGCGAACGTCAGGCCAAAGAAGCCCGATCCAACAACAAGCAGATCCACGCCACTCCCCTTTCACGGTAGTCAGGACAATGGTAGCGGTCCCCACCTGCGGGTGCTCCTGCATGTGATCGACGAGGCCGGAGCGTGGACGTGGAGCGAACAGCGCAGCTTCTCTCACTTATCCTTGTTCCCATCTGCTGTTACGTGAGGGAGGGCCGGATTATGGTGCGCATCGCCGTCGTCGAGGACGAGGCAGTCTCGCGCCAGCTCCTCGCCAACTATCTCGCACGCTACAGCGAAGAGAACGGGGTCTCTTTCGAGGTCACCTACTTCGAAGACGGCGGCGCGATCATCGGCGACTACAAGCCGGTGTACGACATCATCCTCATGGACATCCAGATGACTCACGTGGATGGCATGACCGCGGCGCGCGCGATCCGCGAGGTCGATCAGGAGGTCGTCCTCGTATTCATCACGTCCGCCGCGCAGTTCGCGATCCACGGCTACCAGGTGGGTGCACTCTCCTACCTCATGAAGCCGCTGCCCTGGTTCGCGTTCTCGCAGGAACTATCCAGGTGTCTCGAGGCCGTGGCCGTCGGCGGCCTCGGTTCTCCTGCAGTCGGGCACATCGACCCACCGCATCAACGTCACCGATATCGTCTACGTCGAATCCATCAAGCACCGCCTCGACGTCCACACGGTCTCCGGTACGTATTCGATCACCTCGTCGCTCAAGGCCATGGAGGATCAGCTCGCCGGTCACGACTTCTTTCGGTCACCCTCCTGCTACCTCGTCAATCTCGCCCACGTGCGCGGCGTCGCCGACCAGGAGTGCCTCATGACGGGCGGGGACAGCTTGCGTATCTTCCGGCCTCGTAAGAAGGCGTTCATGACGGCTCTGGCGAGCTTCGCGGGCGGGATCCACTGACGTGTTCGAGTCCCTGCCAGACATCCCGCGCCTGTTCACCGCCCTGACCGAATGGGGCGCCGCGCTTGTGTATGTCTTCGTCGTCGCGCGCTCGGCGTCCTCCAACGCCCTGAGCCCGAACGCCGCGATCCCCCGCTGGTGCCTCGCCGCTGCGGCCGTCGGCGGCCTCGTGGTGCTCATCGGCGCCCAGGAGCTGCTCGGCCGTGCTCCCCTGTCCCTGTGGATGCCGGGCATGATGACGGCGGACGCCCTCGTGTGGTGTGTCATTCGCGTGGGAACCGCGTTGGACTGGCGCTGGGTGACGCACATGAGCGCACGAGCCTTCATCGTCGCCGAGCTCGCTGCATCCCTCGCCTGGCAGGTCGTCGTCTACTCCCACGCCGACAAGCCCTACTGGTACCCGCTGTCATTCGGCGGTTTCACTGCGATCGCGGCAACGTGCCTGGCCGTCGTCTACTTCTTCGAACGACGCGTCTGCCGCCAGGGGGCGCTGCCCGTTCTCCGTTTCGCGGACCTCGCTTCCGGGGTGTTCATCGGCATCGCGATCTTTGCTCTGTCCAACCTCAGCTTCATCTCGACGGCCACACCGTTTTCCGGACGCACGGGGTGGGAGGTCTTCCACATCCGCACCCTCGTGGATCTGGCGGGCTACGCGATCCTCTTCGCACAGTTCGAGCGCATCCAGCAAAGCGCCACCGAGCGCGAACTGGCATCCATCCAGGCTGCACTGGATGCCCAGCACCACCAGTACCTCGCCGCAAAAGAGGACATGGAGCAGGTGGCGCGCGCCCATCACGACCTCAAACACCAGGTGGAGGCGATTCGCGCGGAGCTCGACCCGGGACGCGCCGCTGCATCCTTTGCCGAGTTCGAGTCATCAATCGAGCAGATCGGACAGCAATATCACAGCGGCAATGCGGTCCTCGACGTCATTCTGACAACGAAGGGCCGTGCGTGCACTGAAGCCGGCATCAACTTCACGGCGGTCGCCGACGGCGCCCTGCTGGGTTCCATGTCATCGATGGACATCGCCACCCTGCTGGGTAACGCGCTCGATAACGCGATCGAGGCCTCGCGGCGCGTCGACGACCCCTCCAAGCGCCTCATCAAACTGGCGCTATTACGTCAGGGGCGGATGGTAGTCATCCGTGTCGACAACTGGTTCGACGGCCGCCTCAACACGGACGCCGGTGGGCACTTCACGACGATTAAGCAGGACACCGTGCGTCACGGATGGGGTGTAAAGTCGATCCAATGGACGGCGCGACACTACGGCGGGCAGACGATAACGCAGGTTGAGAACCACTGGTTTGCCTTGACGATCCTACTGCCCTCGACGACCCCAAAGGAACACGCATGACCATCATCGATACCGCACGGCTGCGCTTGCGGCCATGGCGCGCCACCGATGCGCCCCACCTCTACGAGCTTGCGAAGGATCCCCGCATCGGCTTGGCGTGCGGATGGGCACCCCACACCAGCATCGAGGACGCGCACCAGGCTTTGTCCACCGTGTTATCGTCCTCCGAAACCTACGCGGTGACCCAGCTCAACGGCGGTGAGCTCGTCGGAGCGATCGGCCTGCGCATAGATGATCCAGATGTCCCCGGGGTCGCGGACCTGGGTTACTGGATCGGCTCACCGTACTGGGGCCGCGGCTACGCCACGGAGGCGGGGCACGCCATCATCGGCCGCGCGCGGGAGCTGGGCGTCAAGACGATCGTCCTGAAGTACTTCGACGGGAACAGCGCCTCGCGACGCGTCTCAGAAAAACTCGGCTTTGCGTGGCGAAGCCGCGAGGAGGGCGTGGAATACCCTCTCATTGGCAAGCGCCTCACCGTCCACCGGACGGAGCTTGTGTTCTCCGGACGCTGACGGCATCCGTTAGTTGAAGCCAAGAACCGCAGCCGCGACCTTGTAGCCGCCGCGCACGATCATTGGGGAGGCGTGGCGCACGAGGCCGGCGAGCAGGTCCTGGCGCAGTCGGTCCGTCGCCTCGGGGTTGATCTGATCCATGGTTTCCCAGATCTTTTCCTTGAGGGCCAGGTGCTCGGGTGTGCCTGACAGCTGGGCCATGACGGAGCAGACGACGGCGTTGATGCGCAGGTAGTGGACCATGTAGCGCCACAGCTTCTCCTCGACCTCGGCGCGCGGGGGCAGCGCGCGGGCCATTGCCTCGTTCACTCGGGCCAGCTGGTCAAGGCGCGTGATCATGACCTTCTCGTTGACGGACTGGTCGTCGCGGCCGATGAAGTAGTGGTACAGGTCCACGTCGAGGTAGCGGATCGTGGAAATGTAGGGCAGCGGCACGAACGAGTAGAGGTAGTCCACGTAGAACGTGTGCTCGGGCATGACCAGACCGGAGGCGCGCACGACCTCGGTGCGCATCGTCAGGGCGTGCATCATGAGGTACTGGTCGTAGCGGCACCGGCGCAGGTCCGCCCAGCCGAAGGTACGGCCGCGCGGCAGGACGTTGCGGTAGCGGATGACGGCCTTGACCGACTTTCCCTGCTTGTCGTAGACGTAGTTGGTGACGAGCAGATCCAGGTCGCGCCCGGCCTCGCGTTCCTCACGCAGGACATCGAGAACGGCGTTGGTGGCGCGTCGGTCCAGCCAGTCATCGGAGTCGACGACGCGCACGTGCGTGCCGGTGGCGGCGGCGAGACCGGCGTTGACGGCGCCGCCGTGCCCTTTGTTCTCCTGGTGGATAACCTTGACGGAGGGGTAGCGAGCAGCCCACTCGTCGGCGATCTGGGCAGTGCGGTCCTTCGAACCGTCGTTGACGATAATCGCCTCGAGTTCATCGCCGTATCCGACGAGCGTGGTCAGCGCACGGTCAAGGTAATCCTCGGAGTTGTAGGCGGGCACGATCACCGTCAGCAGCGGCGCGCTCATGGAGTCTCCTCTCGTGAAGTCTGCCAGTAGTCTACTGTGCTGCGCTGACCTGCGCGTCTTCCTGCTTAAAGATCACTTTGAAGATGGGGAAGAACACCCAGAAGGAGATCGCAGCGTTGATGATCATCGTGATGACGACGTAGGCGACCGCATACCAGAAGGCTGCCTTCCCCACCGACGAGTTGGACTTAAAGGTCACGTTGCGCTGGGCGAAGAAGTTGATGACCTGAGCGATCAGTAGCGTGATCTCGACGGCGAGGAAGTACGCGAGGCCGCCGCCCCCCGCCGACCGCCATCGAACCGGCCGGGTAGTCGAAGAGGAATACCGTGTGCCCGTGCGAGACGCCGACGGGCAGAAACTGGAATGCCGTGTCGACGAGGCTCGTGTGCGCGAATGCCGACTTAAACGCCGGCATGAGGACCAGCTGCAGCACTGTAATGCCGTTGGAGAGGATAAAGAAGACGATGAACTGGGCGGCCGTGGTGTGCTTGTCTTCGAAGGCGGTCCACCAGCGCTTGAGAGCCTGCATGAGTTGTCCTTTACGTCAGTGTGTGAAACGAGGCCGGGGCCGCGTCATCGTGTCTGGTCGAGTTCACGCTGGGTGGCCTTGTTGGCGCGCGCGTTGGAAAAGTATCCGAGGGCCGCTCGGGTCAGCCCTCGCAGGGGGTGACCGTTCACGGCCAGGAGGATCGCGTCCACCATGTCGGGGCTGGCGGCTCCATTGCTCATCTTGGCGATGGCTCGGAACGGCATGTTGAGGACGAAGAGGATGTTGAGGTCCGGGGTTCCCTTCGCGTCCGCCTTCGCTTTGAGGGCGTGAAGCTTGCGTCCAGCGACGCGGGCGAGCCAGGTCTTGGCGCGCGTCATCTCGGAGAGCGGATCGGAGGCAACGAGGTCGTCCGCAGGGTGAGCGGTCGGGATCGTTCGGCCCAGCAGGACGGCGAACTCGCCGTTGGTGACGTGCGCGACGTCGGCGCTGAGGTAGTGGCCGAGAGCCGGGTCGATCGGCGAGGGCGTGGTGCCGTCGACCTCGAGGGTGGCACTCAGCGGAGTGTCGGAGACGTTGCGTCCCACGTGGATCGTCCAGGTTCCTGCCTCGGTTTCCCACGCAGCGCGCTGTGTCTCCCAGTGTCGGAACGTGTAGCGGTCGAAGGGAATCGTCACGCTCACCGACTCTCCGGCGCTGACCTCGACCTTCGCAAAGCCCTTGAGCTCGCGGGCGGGACCGAACACGCCACCGGGGGCGCTCACATAGAGTTGGACGACCTCGGTGCCGTCGCGCGTGGAGGTGTTGGTGAGTGTGAGGGTCGCCCCTCCTCGTTCACGGCGAGGTCGGAGTATTCGAAGCTCGAGTAGGACAGGCCGTAGCCGAAGGGGAAGGCAACGTCGACGCCCGCGGTGGCGAAGTAGCGGTAGCCGACGAACGGGCCTTCGCGGTAGTACGAGAGCGGTCCGGTTGCCGGGTACCATGCGGCGCTCGGGTGGTCCTCGTAGGAGCGTGCGTATGTTTCGGCCAGGCGCCCAGACGGATTGACGACGCCGGTGAGGACGTCCAGCATCGCGCTGGCGCCTCCCTGTCCGGTCAGGTAACCGTTGACGAGCGCGGGCACGGCAGGTGCCCACGGCATCTCGACGCTGGCACCTCCAGTCAGGACGACGACGGTACACGGATTGGCTGCGACGACGGCCTCAATGAGGCGATCCTGGCCCTCGGGCAGGCGCATGTGCGGGCGGTCCAGGCCTTCGGATTCAGCCAACTCGTCGAGACCCACGTACACAAGCGCCACGTCGGCGCGCGCGGCGAGGGCAACGGCCTCGGCGGTGAGATCGTCGCTCGTACCGCCGTGACGCTCATACCCGCTCGCGTATCCCGCGAGGACGAGGCCGCGTGCTGCCTCTCCCCCGGCTTCGAGCAGCTCACGCGGTGTTTCGACGCGCGTGGGGTTGACCTGGGAGGAACCCGATCCCTGGAAGCGCGGCGTGTCGGCGCGATCGCCGATGAGGGCGACGCTCGTGCCGGTGCTCAGGGGCAACAGATCATCGTCGTTACGCAGGATCGTGATCGCCTCGGAGGCAATGCGCGTGGCCAGCTCGTGGTGCGCCCCGGAGTGAAAGGGCCTGGGCGCGGGCAGCCCGGCACTCGCGCTCGCGATGTTCAGGACTTCCTGGGCGCGCGCGTAGACGTCGGAGGCATCCAATTGCCCAGCCTCGACGGCCGCAACGATCTGTCGGGCACCCGCCAGGCCGGGCGCGGGCATTTCGAGGCTGCCGCCAGCGCGCGGCCTCGACAGCGCTGTTCGAACCGCCCCAGTCCGAGACGACCATGCCGTCAAAACCCCACTCGGTGCGCAGGATGTCGGTCAGCAGGTGCTTGTTTTCGTGCGCGTATGTACCGTTGACGAGGTTGTAGGATCTCATGATCGCCCGCGGCCTCGCGGCTCGGCAGACGATCTCAAAGCCGGTCAGGTAAATCTCACGCATCGTGCGCTCGTCCACGATGGAATCCGACGCCATACGGCGTAGTTCCTGAGAGTTGACGGCGAAGTGTTTGGGGCAGGCAGCGGTGCCCGTGGATTGGATTCCTTCGACAAGGCCGACCGCGATGCGTCCAGCAAGGATCGGGTCCTCGGACAAGTACTCAAAGTTGCGTCCGCACAGCGGCGACCGCATGATGTTGAGGCCGGGTCCGAGCAGCACGTCCACGCCAAGGCTGCGGGCCTCCAACCCCAGCGCCTCGCCCATCTCGCGGGCTAGGTCGGGGTTCCAGGTAGCGGCGAGCGCGGAGGCCGTCGGGAAGCAGGTCGCCTTCTCAGACTCCGCGATACCCAGGTGATCAGCATCCCCAAGCTGGCGGCGAACACCGTGGGGACCGTCGCTCATCGCGAAGGAGGGAATGCCCGCCGCGGGGATCGGGCGAGAGTCCCAGGCACTCGAGCCCGACAGGAGCGCCGCGGCTTGCAGAAGAGTGAGATCGTTGGCGTCCGTCAGTGCTGCGTGTTCCATCGTCGTGAAGTGCCTTTCGTGCTCCATCGCGGGTATCGTCGATGGTTCCAGTGTGGCCCACGGGCGCTCCTTTCAATCGACCGTGCGCATGATTTGTCGTTTGCGCAGCGTATTCTGCACGTGCAAGGACCTTTACGCCCTGGGATAAGATGGATCCCATGACTGACACCGAGGTCCCCACGCGCGGCGAGAACGAGTCCGCATCCACCCACGCTGTCTTTGTCGACATCGACGGGACCCTGTGCGATTCCCGCCAGCGAATCCCGGTAGCGGCGCTCGAAGCTCTCGCCCAGGTCCGGGCGCGAGGCCACCGACTCTTCGCCTGCACGGGACGCTCCGTGCCCGAGGTCTACCCGCGCTTCTGGGAGGTCGGCTTTGAGGGGCTCGTCGGCGGAGCGGGAGGATACGCCTGCGTCGGGAACCGCGTGCTCGTTGACGAGCGCATGCCCCGCGAGCACGTCGATGCGTTGACTGCCCTGTGGGAGGACCTCGACGCCTTCTACATCTGGCAGGGGCCCGACCAGATGGGCCCTTCCGAGGGATATCTCGACTTCTTCGTCCCCCGCGCGGGCAAGCATCCCGAGGACTGGATCGAGTACGCCCAGTCGATTACCCCCTTTATCGTGGACATCGACGGTGGCGCATTCACCAAGGTCACAGCATATGTCCCGCCCGAGAAAGCATCAATAGAGCGGGTCACGGCAGCGCTACCGGCCGGCTACCGTGCGATCATCGGCTCCGTCGGCGCAGCGGGCTACGTCCCCTTCGAGGTCGTTCCCGCACATCTGTCGAAAGCAGTCGGCATCCGTGCGATCTGCGACCACGTGGATATTCCGCTCTCTGACACCGTCGTGCTCGGCGACTCCAACAACGACGTCGAGGCCGTAGAGGCGGCCGGCCTCGGCATCAGCATCGGAGACGACTGCGCGGCCCTCGTTGACGTCGCGGGCATCGTCGCACCCGCCGTATCCGATGACGGCCTGGCTTGGGCGCTGCGCGCCGCCGGCCTGACAGCAGACGAGCGCACTGGGGGCCGAGGCCTCGGCGATGCACGGTGAGCGGGTCACTGCAGCGCTGGCTGCACCATCCCCTCACCCGTAACTCCGCCTTCATACGCCTGTGGGCGGGTCAAACCGCCGCGCAGGTGGGCTTCCAGGTCGGCACGCTGGCCGCCTCGGCCATCGCGATCACCGTGCTGCACGCGAGCGAGACACAGATCGGCGTCCTGTCGGGACTGCAGACCCTCGCGTTCCTCCTCGTCGGCTTGCCCGCGGGCGCGTGGGTAGACGGGTGGCGCAAGCGCCGCGTCATGATCACAGCAAACCTCGCGCGCATCGCCGCCCTCGTGTCCATCCCGATCGCCTACGTGTTCTCCTCGCTGACCCTCACCCACCTCATGGTCGTCGCGGCGCTCCTGGGTCTGTCGACCGTGTTCTTCGACGTCGCCTATCAGTCCTACGTTCCCGTGATCGCCTCGAAGCGCTACATCGGGGCAGCCAACGGGCGACTCGAGGCCTCCTATCAGGTGGGGCGCGCGGGAGGCCCGGGACTAGGCGGATGGCTTCTCGGTGTCATCGCCCCTCCCCTGGCATACCTGCTGACGGCGTCCACCTATGTCTGCTCCACGTGGGCGATCTGGCGTATCCGCACCCCCGAGCCTCGTCCGGCCCATTCCGACGCGCCCCTTCGTACCCAAATCCTCGAGGGGCTGTCGTTCGTCCGCGGGCAACGCCTCCTCTTCCCGCTCTTCTCCTGCATCGCGTGCGCCGCATTCGCCGGAGCGGGCGTTCAGGTACTCCTGCCCATCCTCGTGCTACGCACCCTCGGCATGAGCGCAACACAGCTCGGACTCCTCCTCAGCGCAGGCGCGATCGGCGGCATCCTCGGTGCACTCACGCGACCCGCGTGGATCTCGGGCCTGGGCATCGGGCGCTGCATCGTGTCAACCAACATCGTCGGCGTCACGATTCTCGCGGTCCAGCCAGCCTCCGTGCATGTTCCCGCTGCTGCCGCGTGGATCGTCGCCGCAGCCGGCCTCATCTCCTCCTACTTCCTGACGATCTACAACGTCACCCAGATGAGCCTGCGCCAGGAAATCTGTCCGCCCGACATGCTCGGCCGCATGAACGCGATCTTTCGATTCGCGGTCTGGGGCGTCATGCCCCTCGGTTCCTTCGTTGCCGGCATCGTTGCCGCCCACACCGGGATCGAGGCTGCGATGTATCTATTCACGGCGCTCGCCGTCGCAGCTGGCATCGCTATGGCCTTCACCCCGGCTGCCCGAATCCGAGGCTCCAGCGCCTCCCCGACTATCTCATAATGTGACGCGCTCGGTGGCCGCAATTGTGCCCATCCGTGCACGGTCGCGATACCATAAGTGTGAGGCAAACCGCAATGGTTTCGGTGACTGAGCCAAGGAGGACACCATGGACACCGCAACGACCCTCGTCGAGGCCCTGGGCGGCTGGGACAACATCTCCAATCTCGAGGCGTGCATTACGCGCATCCGCCTGGACGCAGCCAACACCGACCTCATCGACGAGGCCAAGCTGCGCGAAGCCGGAGCCTTCGACGTCGTCATCGTTGGCGACGCCGTGCAGGTTGTCATGGGCCCAGACTCCGAGGACCTCGTCGAACAAATGAACGCGAGCCGGTGAGCTTTCTCGTTCGCGCGCCTTTCAGCGCGCACGTCCTGCCACTCTCCGAGGTACCGGATCCCGTCTTCGCCAGTGGCGTCGTCGGGGATGGCCGCGCGCTCCTGCCGGACGATGACGTCACGTGCGTAACCGTTCACTCCCCCATCAACGGGGTGATCACCAAGCTCAAATCACACGCGGCGATTATCACCTCGACGCGCGGACCCTCGATCCTCATTCATCTGGGCATCGACACCGTCGGCCTGCGCGGCCGAGGCTTTGCTCGCCTCGTCGAGGAGGGCGACATCGTCGACGAGGGCACTCCCCTCATCCACTGGGACCTCGGCCCCGTCCGCGGGGCGGGGTTGTCCCCCTGCGCACCGATCATCGTCGTCAGCCCTCCCGGCGAGCCAGTCTCTGCCGAGTTCGATGAAACGCTGCCCACAGTGGGGATTCTCGATCCGCTGTTTTCCCTACCCGATAGCGACTGATCCGCGCTCATACGAACGTACCCCGCGACCCTTTCAGATCGCGGGGTTCATTCATCTACGCATCGCCGCCGCTCAGTGGACGGTCCCGCGCAGCAGCGCGAACAGCGAAGTCAGGCGATCGTCCGTGGGTAGGTCCTCGATCGCGACTTCTTCACCGTCGGAGTCGCACAGCGGCACACACCAGTTCGGGTACTGGTCAGCACCCGTGCCCGGCATATTCTGCGGGCGCACATCCCCGACCGCGTCCACAAGCGAAGCGACCACAAGCTTCGACGGGGTCTTCGCAACGTAGCGGTACAGCCCCTCGACGATCTCGCGCTCGCTGGGCTCCGCGCCGTCGACGCAGCCGTACTCGTGCAGTCGCACGCCCACCTGTTCGAGTTCAAGACGATCGCCTGCGCGCACCGTCTCGATGTCGTCCGTCAACAGGCCAAGCTCGGAACGCAGCGTCGTCTGGATCCCGCGAATGTAGCCGAGCGTGGGCGGCAAGTCATGGATGTTGACGGCAGCCAGAGCGCGATCGCGGTAGTGCTCGGGACGCAGCGGCCAACCACTGCCCTCCTTTTCGAACCACACGACGGAAGTGCCCAGGACCCCGCGCTCGCGCAGGTAATCGCGCACCCACGGCTCAACAACGCCGAGATCCTCGCCAATGACGACGGCACCCGCACGCTGGGCTTCCAGCAGGATGACACCCATCATGGCCTCGTGATCGTAGTACACGTAGGTGCCTTCGGTGGCGGCGCGCCCATCCGGAATCCACCAGAGGCGGAACATACCCAGGATGTGGTCGATGCGCACCGCACCGGCGTTAGCCAGCGCAGCGCGGACCATGTCACGCAGCGGCAGGTAGCCCGAATCCGCGAGGCTACGCGGCGACCACGGCGGTTGCGACCAGTTCTGTCCCTGCTGGGAGTAGACGTCCGGCGGAGCACCCACGCTCATGCCGCTGGCAAAGAGCTCGGGACGGCTCCACTTTTCGGAACCGTAGGGATGCACGCCGACTGCCAGGTCGGCCATGATGCCAATCTCCATGCCGACCTCACGCGCCACATGATGGGCATGCTCGAGCTGTTCGGCGACGACCCACTGGCACCACTGGTAGAAGTCGACACGCTCGGCGAGCTCGAGGCGCTCAAGCTCGACGCGAGGCGCAGACGAACGAGCAAGATCCTCGGGCAGTTCGATCGTGCCCTCGCGCTCAACGAGGGCGCACCACAGCGCATAGTTGGACAGCTCTGAACCGCCACGCTCGATAAAGCAATCCAACTGGCTCTGGCGGTGGTAGGAACGCGGAACGGCGAAGATAGCCTCAAGGGCCTTGCGCTTGGCCTCCCACGAGCGATCACGGTCGATCAGGTCCTCGCGGGTGGCGAACTGGCGGGTCTCGTCGCGCAGCCGCTCGATGGCCGCGCGCGACGCCTGGGGCAGGGAGGCGTACTCCTCGATGCTCTCAGGACGAATGTAGATCGGGTTGAGCCAACGGCGCGAGACCGGCAGGTAGGGAGAGTTCTCCAGCGGGGACACCGGCTGCGATGCGTGGACCGGGTTGATGAGCAGGAAATCTGCACCCTTGTCTGCGCACACTGCAGCCAGGTCAGCCAAATCGGAGGCGTCACCAATGCCCCACGAGGAGGCCGACCGCGTGGAGTAGAGCTGAGCGTTGACACCCCAAACGCGACGCGAGGACTCCAAGAGCGGCAGGGACAGCGTATTCGGCACGATAATGAGGGTCGCGGATTCCACGTGTCCGCCCTCGACAGTCGCCACGAGGCGATGCCAGCCGAGCGGCAGCCAGTGCGGCACGTCGAAGGTCGCGCGACCGACGAGCTCGCCGTCGATCATGCGCGGCGCGACGTAGCGGTCCACCTGATCGCACGCGCCCTTACGACCGTCCTCCAGCACCCACTGGACGTTCACCCACGAGCCATCCGGCACGTGGACCGGGAACATGTAGCCGCCACCCTGGCGGGCGACGATTGTCGGAGGAAGGGTACGACGCCATTCGCGCTCTTCGGTCAGGCGCATCGCCTCGTGCACATCCCCCACGGTGGAAGATTCGTCGAGGGGCAGACCGAGGGCACCAAGAACCTTTAGGAGAGTGGACGCACTCACGCCCACCCAATTCCCGTACCAATCCCAGAATCCGGTGGCTACGCCATTAGCGTCAGCGATACGGCGCAGCTCATCAATGTTGTCAGATGCGGGTGCGTGAATATCCACGAAAAAGCCTTCTACGTTGCGGGCTGATGATACCTTTATTTTAAGCGCGGACGCGCTGCGACAAAGACTCCGCGGACGTGTCATGGGCCACGCTGCGAAGGTTTGCGATCATCGCCGCAGCCACATCGTCGGACTGAGCGCCGCACACTATCTGTACAACGTCGCCGGAGCGCACGACGGCCAATACGCCGTCCACGCGCAGCGCCGCCTCATCGACGTCCCGCTGAGATTTCACCTGGATACGGATACGCATCGTGCAGGGTTCTACCTCGAGGATATTGAGGTGTCCACCCAGCGCGTCGATGAGCGTTTGTTCAATCGCCACCGGAGCCCCTTTCGCGCCGTCGGAAGTTTGCGATTCCTGTCACATAGTAGATGTGACCTGCGCAAAAGGCAAGTGGGATCCATAACATGAGCGATTCTCGGGCAAACAACCACTGACAGAAGCGCATCTCTCAATGCACAGCTACAATCCAAGGCTCTGTCAAACTTATCCCTCGCCCTAACACCGCGACACGACACCGCGCAGCGCGCCCACCGCTAGACAGCATGAGGGGGAGGTCCACCAGATCCTCCCCCTCATGCTGTCCGAATCAGTCGCGCGTCAGCTTGCGGTGCGTCACGCGGTGCGGGTTCGCAGCGGCCTCGCCCAGGCGGGCCACCTTATTCTTTTCGTACGCCTCGAAGTTGCCTTCGAACCAGTACCAGTTGTCGGGTGCCTCCTCAGTCCCCTCCCACGCGAGGATGTGGGTGGCGACGCGGTCGAGGAACCAACGGTCGTGGGTGACGACGACGGCGCAGCCGGGGAATGCCAGGAGGGCATTTTCCAGCGAGCCGAGAGTCTCGACGTCAAGGTCGTTGGTCGGCTCATCCAGCAGGAGCAGATTGCCACCCTGCTTGAGGGTGAGAGCCAGGTTCAGACGGTTGCGCTCACCGCCGGACAAAACGCCGGCCGGCTTCTGCTGGTCCGGACCCTTGAAGCCAAAGGCAGAGACATAGGCACGCGAGGGCATTTCGACATTGCCGACCTGGATGAAGTCCAGGCCGTCCGAGACGACCTCCCACAGCGTCTTGTCCGGGTCAATACCGGCGCGCGTCTGGTCGACATAGCTGATCTTGACGGTCTCGCCGATCGTCAGCTCGCCACCATCGAGAGGCTCGAGGCCGACGATAGTCTTAAACAGAGTGGTCTTACCGACGCCATTGGGGCCAATGACGCCAACAATGCCGTTGCGCGGCAGCGAGAAGGACAGACCGTTGATGAGCGAGCGATCACCGAAGCCCTTCTGCAGATCCTTCGCCTCGATGACGACGCTGCCCAGGCGCGGACCTGGCGGAATCTGGATTTCTTCGAAGTCGAGCTTGCGAGTGCGTTCAGCCTCGGCAGCCATCTCCTCGTAGCGAGCCAGACGGGCCTTCGACTTGGCCTGACGCCCCTTCGCGTTAGAGCGAACCCACTCGAGTTCTTCCTTCAGGCGCTTGGCCAGCTTGGCATCCTTCTGCCCCTGAACCTCGAGGCGCTTTTCCTTCGTCTCCAGGTAGGTGGAGTAGTTGCCCTCGTAGGGGTAGAGGTGGCCGCGGTCAACCTCGGCGATCCAGCCGGCAACATGGTCGAGGAAGTAACGGTCGTGGGTGACGGCGATGACCGCACCCGGGTAGGAGGCGAGGTGCTTCTCGAGCCAGAGCACGCTCTCGGCATCGAGGTGGTTCGTGGGCTCGTCGAGCAGCAGCAGGTCGGGTGCCTCGATGAGGAGCTTGCACAGTGCCACACGACGGCGCTCACCGCCGGAGAGCACGGACACAGGCTGGTCCGGCGGCGGGCAGCGCAGCGCGTCCATCGCCTGGTCGAGCTGAGAGTCGATGTCCCAGGCGTTGGCGGCGTCGATCTCGGTCTGCAGCTTGCCCATTTCCTCCATGAGAGCATCGAAGTCCGCGTCGGGATTCGCCATTTCTTCGGAGATCTCGTTGAAGCGGGCGAGTTTGCCGAAGATATCAGCGGCACCCAGGCGGACGTTCTCGATGACGGTCTTGGTCTCATCGAGGACCGGCTCCTGCATGAGGATTCCAACCGTGTAGCCGGGGGTCAGGCGAGCCTCGCCGTTGCTGGGCTCATCCAGGCCGGCCATGATCTTCAGGATCGAGGACTTACCGGCACCGTTCGGGCCGACCATACCGATCTTGGCGCCCGGGAAGAAGCTCATGGTGACATCGTCGAGGATGACCTTGTCACCGATGGCCTTGCGGGCCTTGATCATCTGATAAATAAACTCCGCCACGTTACTCCGTTCGGGTGGTTTGGGGCGCGCCCTCGCGCGCGTGATCCCTCCTATGGTACCGACCCTGCACGGACCAGTGAGCCACCCAGCGGGACACGATGGGCGGTGATCCTCATCTCAGCGCCTATTGTCAGGATTTCGCCGCTCCCGCTCCTCACAAGGGTTCCGAGTTGGTTACGGATCCGTAGTGATTTTCCGAAAACTGTTCCAATTTTTTAAGAAACGCATGCGTAGGTTTGATTTTTAAGACAAACTTTGAAGTACCGGGGGAGGATTATCTCCCCTGTCAAACACGAGGAAGATCCGACAGGAGGCGGCATGCAGCGCGCAACACGCGTTCCCATTTCGGGCGTTCACTCCCCCGTTTATCACGTCAACGACACGTCCTCCACCCTCGATCTCGCAGCAGCCCTCCTCGCAGACACGACGACCGCCACTCCCCACCTGACAACGATCATCGCCGATCGCCAAAGCGCAGGCCGTGGTCGCCTCGGGCGCACGTGGACAACCCCGGATGGTCAGGCTCTCCTCGCCTCCACCATCGTCTCCCTGCCCACCTCATTCCCCACCGAGATGCTCGGCTGGCTTGTGCACGCGTGTGCACTCTCCGTACGCGACGCGCTCTCCCTGCGTCTGTCGCCCCTCGGCCACACCGTTTCTCTCAAGTGGCCTAACGACGTGCTCGTCGACGGCACGCGCAAGATCTGCGGCATCCTCGCCCAACTCGCCCCGGCCTCGTCCCCGTTTACCACGAGCGCCATCCTCGGCTACGGCATCAACATCGCCCAGGACTGCGACCACCTGGCTACCCCGCAGGCCACCTCCCTGTACGTCGAGGGCGACACCGAGGCCGGAACCGATCCCATCTCCGTCTCCCACACCCTGCTCGCCCAGATCCTCACCGGACTCGACTCTCGCATCCGAGGCCTCGTCACCCACGGAAATGCGCGCGACTGCGGGCTGGCTGACGAGGCTGCGAACGCACTACCGCTCCTGGGAACGCGGATTGCGCTGGCGAAGCCGACGGATCCGAATGGGCATCCTGCGATGGAAGGCGTTGCCCTGGGGCTCAGCCCGACCGGCTCCCTCCTCGTGGCTACGGACGATGGGCGCACTCACGACATTAGCGCCGGGGATGTACTGGCTACCGGAATTCCTCTGACAACCGTTCACGACACCAAGGAGAAGCGTGCGAACAATTAATCGAATCCTCGTCGCCAACCGTGGCGAAATCGCTCTGCGCGTGTGCCGCACGGCCACCGACATGGGCATTGCGACGATCGCGGTTTACGCCGACCAGGATATGGCGGCCCCTCATACGCGCGAGGCCGACGAGGCCCTGTCCCTGGGCGGCGACGACGCGGCGTCGACGTATCTGAACGGTGAAAAGATCCTCGCGATTGCTCTGGAGACGGGCGCGGATGCGATTCATCCCGGCTATGGGTTCCTGTCTGAGAATTCTGAGTTCGCACGCGCTGTCGAGGATGCGGGTATCGCGTGGCTCGGTCCCGCGTCTTCCGTCATCGACGCCCTGGGCGACAAGATCAAGGCCCGCCACGTGGCCGAGGCGTGCGGCGTTGCTCCGGTCCCGGGAATCTCCGAGCCCGTGACCTCGCGCGAAGAGGTCGAGGCGTTCATCGCCTCGGCCGGTTACCCCGTGGTGCTCAAGCGCGCCGACGGTGGCGGCGGCCGAGGCATCAGCATCATCCGCTCGCAGGGCGACCTCGACCTGTTCTTCGCGCGCCACACGGACGCTGCCGACCTGGGTGCTCACTTCGTCGAGCGTTTCGTCGAGGTCGCTCGTCATGTCGAGACGCAGTCGGCGCGCGACGCCCACGGCAACTTCCACGTCATCTCGACCCGCGACTGCTCGGTGCAGCGTCGCAACCAGAAGCTGGTCGAAGAGGCTCCCGCACCCTTCCTTCCCGAGGGCGCGCACGAGACGCTCGTAAACGCGTCGCGCGCGCTCTTCGAACACGTCGACTACGTGGGCGTGGGCACGGTGGAGTTCCTGCTCGAGCCCGACGGCAACATCTGGTTCCTCGAGGTCAACCCGCGCCTGCAGGTCGAGCACCCGGTGTCCGAGGAAGTCACGGGCATCGACCTTGTGCGCGAGCAGATTCGGATCGCGCAGGGCCTGCCACTCACCACTCCCCCGGAACCTCGCGGCCACTCCTTCGAGTTTCGCGTGACCTCCGAGGATCCCTCGAAGGACCTGACCCCCACCGCTGGCCGCCTCGACGAGGTGCACTGGCCCCTGGGCCCCGGCATCCGTCTGGAGCTGGGTATTGATCAGGGCGACTCCGTGCAGACCGCCTTCGATTCCATGATCGCCAAGATCATCGTCACGGGCGCGGATCGCGAGCAGGCGCTGGCCCGTTCGCGCCGTGCGCTGGCCGAGTTCTCGGTGCAGGGCGTGGCCACCCCGGTGCCCGTCTACCAGGACATCATCAATGATCCCGACTTCTGCGGCGTCGGCGGCTTCAACGTCTCCACGCGCTGGTTCGAGACGACGTTCATGCCCCAGCACGACTACTCGGATCTGGCTGTGCCCGCCGAGGCCTCGTCAACGGCTGATCTGCCGCGTCAGACCTACATCATTGAGCTGGATGGCCGCCGCGTGTCGCTCACGCTGCCGGCCGGCATGTTCAACGCGCCGTCCGCCGCGGCCCCTCGTCCGCCGCAGCCGCTGCGCTCCGCCCCGCGTCGCCCGGGTGCCGCCGCCGTCCAGGCCGGCCCCCACCAGGGTGCCCCCGGCGACATCGTCGCCCCCATGCAGGCCATCGTCGTTGCCCTCGCCGTGTCCGAGGGCGACCAGGTCGAGGAAGGCCAGCTCGTGGCCGTCCTCGAGGCCATGAAGATGGAAAAGCCTCTGCTGGCCCCGCGCGCGGGTACCGTCACATCTATGTCGATCAAGCAGGGCGACACCGTGACCGCCGGGACTCGCATCGCCCACATCGCCACTGAAGAGGAGGCACAATGAGCACCCCCAGCCCGCTCACGCGTGACGGGTTCATCCAGGCCCAGGACGCGATCGCGCAGGCCGCCGAGGAGAAGGCCGCCCAGCGCCAGCACGCGAAGAAGAAGCTGACGGCGCGCGAGCGCCTGTCCCTCTTCTTTGATGACGGCGTGTGGCACGAGGTCGGTCAGTTTATTGGCGGTTCGGTGCGCGAGGGGCGCATCGGCTCCGCTGTGGCTGCCGGTTACGGCCGCGTACAGGGGCGTATGGTCGCCGCCTACGCGCAGGACTTCTCGGTGCTGGGTGGCACCCTGGGCAAGGTCGAGGGCGACAAGATCGTCGACCTGATCGACCGCGGCATCCGCATGCGCATTCCGATCGTCGGCATTCAGGATTCGGGCGGTGCCCGCATCCAGGAGGGTGTCGTCGCACTGGCCCAGTACGGCCGCATTTTCAAGAAGACCTGCGAGGCCTCGGGCCTGGTTCCCCAGATCTCGATCATCCTGGGTCCCTGTGCTGGTGGCGCCGTGTATCAGCCGGCTCTCACTGACTTCATTGTCATGACGCGCGAGAACTCGCACATGTTCGTGACGGGTCCGGACGTCGTCGCTGCGACGACCGGTGAGAAGGTCACGCTCGATGAGCTTGGTGGCGCGGCGATCCACAACTTCCAGTCCGGCGTCGCCCACCACATGGCTGACACGGAGGAAGAGGCGATCGACTACGTGCGATCCCTGCTCGACTACCTGCCCTCCTCGTGCGAGGTCGCTCCCCCCAAGTACGAGTACATTCCCAATCCCGAGGACGAGGCTGCGGCCCGCGCGGTCGCCGACCTGGTGCCGACCTCGGTGCGTCAGCCCTACGACGTGC
>ERZ772917.324-NODE-324-length-34479-cov-5.704973_pt1 | contig 34479 bp, 25 predicted proteins | sample MGYA00511187_ERZ772917 | MGnify/ENA primary metagenome ERZ772917 (study PRJEB29015, sample SAMEA2737925) | human oral metagenome | biome: human oral; feature: human-associated habitat; material: dental | place: China | collected 2012 ...
TATATGTTGATTTATAGCGTAATTAAAATTCTATTAGCGAAATTTGTTTTTAGAAAGTACAAAACGCCAAGCAATAAAACCAACGCTAGCCACTTATCGGCATGAAATTATTTAGTAAATTTACCCTGCGCCGGGCGAATAACAAATAATTTAATGCCTATTAGTTATAAAAACGCTAAAGCAGCTGTCGGCAAATCAAAAGCGTATCAAATTATAAATTTATGCCTCAATTCGTAATCGCCTCTACGGTGCTAGCAGTAGCATAAATCAATCCGCCTACAGTGATAAAAACTACGGTACCTACGATTAATACCGGTAGTGCTATGATAACGCCAAGAGGGTTTGGTCCGTCGCTTTCCCTACTGCCGGGTAGAATTTCAAGATTTGCTTTTATAGGCACCTTTAATCTATCGCTAGGCTTCATTATTTCGTTTAAATTTTTTATATCCACTACTTGCGCGTCAAAGTTAAAAACAACCTCGATCTCGCCTTTTTTCTCATCTATTTCGAGACGATCCGCCAGAGCCTTGATTTTGGCGACATCTGCGCCCGCGGCCGAATTTAAAAATGCGCTAAATTCACCCCGTGCGCGCCCGGTATCGGCATTCGTCACGACGATTTTAACAAGTTCACGCTTAAGCCCCTTGGCGTAACCCTCGTCGTAGAAGCGCGATATGTTTTTAAGCGAAGAGCCGCGCGTTAGCACGTAGCTAAATTTTTCGCCGACGATATACTCTTTGCCGTCATTTACGAAAAACGCCTTTATACTCTCGCTCGCCTGTTGCTTAGCCGTCACGGAGCCCTGTTTGCATTGACACCCAACTAGCACTACGGCTAATAAAATCGCGATAAATTTTTTCATACTATCTCCTTGTTTTAACGATCACCATAGGTTGATCGCCTCTTTGTTTTTATGTTTTTAATTTTACTATTTCGGGACTTAAATTTAGTATATTAAAAAATCTCATTTTAAGCGGTCTTTTTTTCAAAATTACATAAATTCCAGCTTAAGCAGATAAATTTTATCTTTTTATTGACGAGCCTCAATGCTTATCGAAATTTAAATAGGTAAAATTCTCTCCTAATTTCAGTTAAAGGAGTGAAAATGGCAGAATTTAAAAAGCTCTGGATGGCGCTTGTAGCGGTACTCATCGTGGGCTTTAGTTTCTTGGGTTTTTACGGCGGCGAGGTGTATAGGCAGTCTCCGCCGGTGGTAAAATTTACCGATGCTAGCGGAGCTGAGCTAATCAGTACCGAGCGCATTTACCGCGGACAGGAGGCCTGGCAGAGCATCGGCGGTATGCAGGTGGGCTCTATCTGGGGTCACGGAGCGTATCAAGCGCCCGATTGGAGCGCGGATTGGCTACATAAGGAGCTGGTCGCGTTTATGGATATTAAGGCGCAGGAGCGTTTCGGTGTGAAATTTGACGCTTTAAATGACGAGCAAAAGGCGCAGATCAAGGCACTTACTAAGGCCGAGTACCGCACCAACACCGTAAAAGACGGCACCGTCAAGCTAAGCGATGATCGCTTGAAGGCTATGGCGGTCGTAAAAGACGAGTATATGGGCGTTTTCGGAAACGATCCGCGCTTTAAAAAGCTTCGCGAGGATTACGCGATGAAGGAAAACACGCTCGCAAACGAGCAGCATCGCGCCGAGCTTATGGATTTCATCTTTTGGACCGCTTGGGCGGTTTCTACGGATCGTCCGAGCGGAGAGGCGACCTATACCAATAACTGGCCGCACGAGCCGCTGATAGACAATGTCCCTACCACGGAAAACGTCATTTGGACAATCATAAGCCTCGTTGTTTTGCTTACCGGCATCGGTTTGCTGGTTTGGTTCGGAAATTTCTACGGCAAAAAGGACGAGGATTTCGAGGCTCCTGCAAAGCTAAACGCCGATCCGATTGCCGCTTTAGCGCTTACGCCGTCGCAAAAGGCGCTCGGCAAGTACCTTTTCGTAGCGATTGCGTTGTTTGCATTTCAAGCCTTCATCGGCGGCTTTGTTGCGCACTATACGATCGAGGGTCAGTCCTTTTTCGGGCTTGATATTTCGCAATATATCCCTTACTCGCTAGCTCGCACCTGGCACGTGCAGGCGTCCATTTTTTGGATCGCTACGGGCTTTTTGGCGGCGGGATTGTTTCTAGCTCCGATCATCAACGGCGGCAAGGATCCTAAATTTCAAAAGCTCGGCGTGGACGTGCTTTTCTACGCGCTTCTTTTCTTGGTCGTCGGCAGCTTCGCGGGCGAATACATGGCGATTGCGGGCAAGATGGATCCAAGCAGCAGCTTCTGGATCGGACATCAAGGATATGAGTATTTAGACCTCGGTAGAATTTGGCAGCTGATACTGTTTGTGGGCCTTGTGATCTGGATGGTACTCGTGCTGCGCGGCTTTATCGCGGGCTTCAGAGCCGAGGGCGATAAGAATTTATTGGCGATCTTTACCGCTTCGGTCATCGCCGTGGGGCTTTTTTACGGCGCGGGTCTATTTTACGGGCAGCGCTCGCCGATCCCGGTGATGGAGTACTGGCGCTGGTGGGTCGTACACCTTTGGGTCGAGGGATTTTTCGAGGTTTTCGCGACGGCGTCTTTGGCGTTCGTGTTCGCGTCCTTGGGCTTAGTAAGCAAGAAATTTGCCACCTACACCTCGATTGCTAGCGCGTCGATTTTCCTAATCGGCGGAATTCCTGGTACCTTCCACCACCTCTATTTTGCGGGCACCACTACGCCGATAATGGCTGTGGGTGCGAGCTTCTCGGCGCTTGAGGTCGTGCCTTTGGTGCTTTTGGGTTCGGAAGCGTTTCATTACTACAAGCTTCAATTCGCGCAGGATTGGGCTAAGCGTTTAAAATGGCCGCTTTACTGCTTCATCGCAGTAGCGTTTTGGAATATGCTGGGCGCGGGCGTTTTTGGCTTTTTAATCAACCCGCCGCTTGCGCTGTTTTACATTCAGGGCTTAAATACCACCGCGGTGCACGCGCATACGGCATTATTCGGCGTATACGGCTTTTTGGCGCTCGGCTTCGTATGGCTCGTGGCGCTGTATATTTATAGAGAAAAGAGCTTTGACGATACGCTGATGAAGATCGGCTTTTGGGCGCTTAATGCGGGTCTGCTTCTAATGGTACTGATTTCGCTACTACCTGTCGGAATTTTGCAGGCGTTCGCGGCGATCGACGTGGGTATGTGGTACGCAAGAAGCGCGGAATTTTTGCAAAAAGACAGCCTCTACGGGCTTCGCTGGGCGCGCATCATCGGCGATACGATCTTTTTGGTAGGAAGCGTGTGCTTCTTGCTTCAAATCGTGCGAATGATATTCTCGCGCGCTAAATAGAGTCTTCGCGAGCTTTTATTACTCGCTTTGCCTCGCAGGAATTTTATATTCTTGCGAGGCTTTTTAAATTTAGCGCACTTTGCGCGAGCTTTTTTCCGCGAAGGGGAGCTGCGCGCGAGTCTTTGCCGCAGACGATACCCGCGGCTAGTTTTAAATTTAGCCGTAAATCGCGATCAATCTTTAAAATTTTAAAATTTCATCCTCTTAAATTTACCCGAGCCAAATTTTAAATTTGCTAAAATTACCGCCGAAATTTTAACCTAAAGGAGTGAAAAATGGGTGTGCGAGAGCAAATTTTAGAAGACATTAAAACAGCGATGAAGAGCGGCGATCACTTCCGCAGAGACAGCCTGCGGATGCTTAACGCCGCGCTTAAGCAGGTCGAGGTGGACGAGCGCATCAGCCTTAGCGACGAGCGCGTCTTTAGCATACTTCAAAGCGAGATCAAGCGCCGAAACGACTCTGTGGAGCAGTACCGCGCGGGCGGTCGCGACGATCTGGTACAAAAAGAGCAGGGCGAGATCGAGATCATCGCATCCTATCTGCCTGCGCAACTAAGCGACGCCGAGCTTGCCGCCGCCGCCAGCTCGCTAATTGCCAAGCTCGGTGCGAGCGGCACAAAGGATATGGGGCGCGTGATGAAAGCCGCCAAGGAAGCGCTCGGCTCAAGCGTGGATGGTAAGCGGCTAAGCGAGGCGGTCAAAGCGGCACTGAAGTAGCCTGCGTTTGGGGCTGAATTTAAGTTCGGCTACGGCTAAATTGTATCGGCGCAAAATTTCGCCGCTGAAATTTTTTAAGATAGAGCTTTGGCTGCGGAATTTATACGCTAATTTAAAATTTTAAAGGATTATCATGAAAAAATTTATCGCGGTTTTACTAGCCGTTCTGCTTGTGGGGTGCCAGTGCAAACAAAACGTAGTGCCCGGAGCGAATGAAACGCCCGAAAAGATCACGGCATTTTTCGTAAACGACGGCAAGGAATACATCGTAGGCGAGAAACTCAGCTATGTGCTGACGGATGGCTCGTCGCTTAAGAATATCTCGGAATTTTACGACGGCGGATACGCCAAGGGGCTTAAGCGCGAGTTTGTGCAGATCGAAGTGACGGATGCGAAAAACGGCGAGGTGCGCGGTAGCTTCAGCGCGTTTTTAAATTCCGCAGCCGGCGCAGATGTCGCCAAAATCAAGGCTCTAGCAAACCGCATCGAAATCGATGAGAAAAAAGGCGAGATAGAAGTGATTTTCTACTTCGATGCGCGCGTCGTGCAGATCAAAAATCTTAGCGAAATAATGAAGCCAAGCGATAGGCTGCGCTCTCCGATACCCGCTCACATCGAGGTTAGGTCTGAACGCTGCGAGGGTAACGCCCTATTGTATACGATAAGCACCATCGTAGCTATGCCGATAATAATCGTGGGAACGGTACTGTTTCTGCCCGTGGTGATGATGCAGGAATATAGCCCGCGATAATAAAAGCCGTAAAATTCCGTATCTTACAGCGAAACTTACAATGTTAATGATCGATGAAGCTCGGCGAAATTTGGTATAACTTAGATCGCAAGTTCGATCTATTTATGATCGCATTTTATTTGGCGGCGATGTGGTACGGATTTCTTTTTAGCTTGAATCCTAAAAGCTTAGATGATCTGAAAATCGCAAATGGAATAATCATGGATGTCAGAAGCGATGATGGGCGCGAATATATGCAGATTTTTACGGATGAGCGCAAATTTATCAAAGTCTTTTTAAATGGCGATACGGATAACTTAACCTCTTTTTATAAAAATAAAATTTTGCTCAATGCAGCAATTGCTGAAGCTAATTTTAAGCGGTCAGGAGCGGATGAGTGGCAAGGTGTAAATATCAAGCCTTCTATCTCGCTAATCGCATACAAATGGCTGGAAGGCAAGCGAGTTAAAGCTTGGTATCAAAGCCGTCCGTTTCCGTTTCGGGGTCGCGGTACGGCATATCAGGTCTTATTTTTGGATTATAATGCGAGCGTCGATCCGCCGCAGCGCGAGTATCTGATGAAATTCAGATATGACAAATACGCTACGACGGATGATAAATTTACAGCTACGATATTTGGAGCTTTTACGCTCATTTTTCTTGCGATAATGGCGTGCAAATTTTATCAAGCATGGCGCCAACTGCAATAAACATTGCGCCGCGAAATTTTAATTAGCATCGGATAACCTGAAAACACGGCACGCAGTATTGATACGAAGCATTTTAAAAGGCGCTAGGCTTGCGCTGCGTAATTTATCGCAGATAGCGGCGCGAGCAGTATAAATTTGCAGTGTTAAATTTGAAGCGCTATTAAAATACAGATCGAAACGAGATTAAAAATTTTTGATAAATAGTTTTCGCCGAGCTTTAAAATTTTGAGGCTCCGGCTGCGCCTGCAAGTGCAAAATTCTAAATTTTAAACTGCATAAAATTTTAAAATTTAAACTGCGCGAGATTTCAAAATTTCAAATTTCGCGCTCGTTTAGCAGTATCATAAATTCCAAACGCCAAATGGGAGCGAATGGGCTAAAATAGCCCATTTATCAGCCCTTTAATCGCGTCTGATTGCTCCTTTTTCGCGTCGTTTTTGCTGCTGTTATCGTCCTTTTTCACGCCGAAAAGCTTGTCGATGCCCTTGCCGATCTGCTTGTCGAGCTTGCCCTTTAGATAGTCCGATTGGATATTGTATTTCGGCTCTTTGATCGTGCCGGTGATGTTTATTTCAAGATCGGTTTTTTCGATGTTTGCCTTAACCGGTACCGAAATCGCGCCCGTTTTGCTATCCAGCGTGCCGCCCGTGACGTTTAGCTTGCTTTTTTGCGCGCTCATATCGGCGTTAAAATTGATTAAATTCTGCTTGATCGTGCCGTTTACTTTGGCGTCATTATATACCTCGCCGCCTAGATCGCGGCCTAAAATTTTGCCGATTTTATCGATCAATCCACCGCTAGGAAGGCGGCCGTTGTTGATGATCGCGTCGAATTTTCCGCTGTGCGAGCTAGTATTATACGTAAGATTTGCATTGCCCGTGCCGTCGTAGACGTGATCGATATTTAGAAGCGTCATAAGCTCTTTGACGATGAAATTTTGGATTTTAAAATTTGCCTCATCGCCCGCGATCTGCCCGTTCAGCTCGCCGCCCGCGACCTTGGAATTTATGGTCGCAAACAGGCTCTTGCCGTCATGCGAAAGCTCGCCGGTAGCGGCGATCTTGCCGTTTAGTCTACGATTTAAGAAAAACTCCAGTCGCTGCAGGCTCGGGATCAGCAGCGCGTAGTTTGCCTTAAGCGCTTTGTTTTTAAGCTCATAAGTGCCGTTTAAGCTCTGAAGCTGCGCCAGATCGGAGTTTGCGTTTGCGCTAAAGGTCGCGACTGAGTTTTTGATATTTGTCTGCGCCTGCGCGTCCGCTTTTAGATCGCTCGGAAAGCTCTTGCCCGTCGCGCCGTCTAAAAATTTCTTAAAAATCACGCCGTTAGCGAGCGAAATTTGCGCCGTGCCGTTGATACCGTCCTTTAAATTTAACTTCGCATCGCCGTTTATCGTGCCGTTTCCGATCGCGTTGCCGTAAAACAGAGCCGAAAGCACAGCCAGATTTAGATTGCTCGCCTTAAGCTTTAGATCGCTTAAATTTCCGCTCGCATTCAGGTTACCGCCCATCGCGTTTAGATTTAAGTTTAGATTTTTAAGCTCATTTTGCGCTAAAGCCGCGCTAAGCTCGCCGTTTGCTTTGCCTTGCAGCTTCACTCCCAGGACGTTTTGCAGCGCGGCTAGATCGTTTGCGTTTAGCTTTGCGGACAGCTCGCCGTTTTTGTTTTTCAGATCGTATTTGGCTCCCGCATCCGCTTTAAGCGCGTCTTTAAACGCTGAAATTTGCGAGTTTGAAAGCTCAAGCGTAGAAAAATCGGTCTTTAAATTTCCGTTTGCTTTAACGTCGCCAGAAATTTTGCGCCCGAGCAGGCTTTCGAGTTTCGCTAAATCGGGTAAAATTAGATTAAAATCGGAATTTAAAGTTTTGTTTTTCAGATCAAATTCCGATTTTTCGGCGCTGATCTTGCCCAGGGTTGAATCGATCTTGCTTGCTGCTCGCAGGACGTCATTTTGCGCCGTGATGTCCGAGTTTAGCGTGATCTGCACGCCCTTTGGGATGGAGATATTCATATCTTTAAACGCAGATTCGTTTAGGATCAAATTTGAGCTTTTGATGCTTGCGTTGCCCTCTGCGCCGCCGCTGCTAGCCTTGATGTCCGAGAGCACGTCGATATTTCCTTTTGCGTAGATCGGCAGAGAGGCTACGGCAAGGGCTTTTTCGACGTTTAGAGCCTTGGCGTCGATTTGCAGATCAAGCGGACTAAGGTCTTTTAAATTTGCCAAAAATTTTACGTTGCTATCAAAAATCCGCCCGCTGCCGTTGATGCCGAATTTGCCAAGATCGCCCAAAATTTGCCCCTTAAGGCTCAGCCCTTCGTCCATTTTTATGCCGAGCTTGGCTAAATCGTGCGCGTTTGCGTCGTAGTTAAGATCGAAAGAGCGCGCAAAAAGCGAGTATTTGCCCTTTACGTTTACGCTCGCAGCATCATTTACGTTGGCGCTGATGTCCAGATCGCCGAAATTTAGATCGAATTTATCGAGCTTCACGTCAAGGCCGCTTTTTTCTTTGATCAAATTTTCTATGTAAGGCTTGGTAAGATTGTTGCCAAAATCGCTGAAAAATAGGCAGCCGGCGCCTACGATAAGCAGGATTAAAATTCCTGCGATTATGCCGAAAATTTTCATTTCGTCCCCTTAAAATTTAAAATTTGAAGGTATTATAGCCCTTAAAATTTAACGTTTGAAATCTCAATACTTGAGTTTAAATCACTAAAGTTTTATAAAAATTTTTCATAAACTATTGACAAGAAAATAAATTTTGCATATAATCTTAGCACTCAAACACATTGAGTGCCAATTTTAGAAAATCACAAATCAAAGAAAGGACTGAAATGAAATTTCAACCACTTGGCAAGCGCGTTCTAATCGAGCGTGAGGAGGAGACCAAAAAGACCGCTTCGGGCATCATCATCCCCGACAATGCTTCAAAAGAGAAGCCTTCGACCGGCAAAATCGTAGCCGTCGGCAGCGAATGCGAGGGCGTGAAAAAGGGCGATACCGTGGCGTTTGCAAAATACGCAGGCAGCGAGATCAGCTTAGACGATAAGAAATTTCTTATCTTAAATTTAGAAGACGTTTTAGGCATAATTAAATAAAAAGGATTGAAAATGGCAAAAGAGATTATTTTTTCAGACGACGCAAGAAACAGGCTCTACGCTGGCGTTAGAAAGCTAAACGATGCGGTAAAAGTTACTATGGGACCTCGCGGTCGCAACGTATTGCTTCAAAAAAGCTTCGGCGCTCCTGCAATCACAAAAGACGGCGTAACCGTCGCTAAAGAGATCGAGCTAAAAGATACGCTCGAAAACATGGGCGCTTCTTTGGTGCGCGAGGTAGCGAGCAAAACCAATGATCAAGCGGGCGACGGCACTACTACGGCAACCGTGCTAGCTCACGCGATCTTTAAAGAGGGCCTACGTAACGTAACTGCGGGCGCAAATCCGATCGAGGTTAAGCGCGGTATGGATAAATTTAGTGCCGCGATCATCGAAGAGCTAAAAAAATCATCTAAAAAAGTAAGCGGTAAAAAAGAGATCGCTCAGGTCGCTACGATCTCTGCGAACAACGATAGCTCCGTCGGCGATCTGATCGCGGATGCGATGGAGAAGGTCGGCAAAGACGGCGTCATCACCGTAGAAGAGGCAAAGTCGATCAACGACGAGCTAACCGTCGTCGAGGGAATGCAGTTTGACCGCGGCTACCTAAGCCCGTATTTCATCACAAATGCAGAAAAAATGCTAGTCGAGCTCGGCTCGCCGCTAGTTTTGCTATTCGATAAAAAAATTACAAATTTAAAAGATCTGCTTCCGGTTTTGGAGCAGGTTCAAAAAAGCGGCAAGCCGCTTCTAATCATCGCTGAGGATATCGAGGGCGAGGCGCTTGCGACTTTGGTCGTAAATAAACTTCGCGGCGTGCTAAACATCTCCGCGGTCAAGGCCCCTGGATTTGGCGATCGCAGAAAGGCGATGCTTGAAGATATCGCGATTTTAACGGGCGGCACCGTCATCAGCGAGGAGCTTGGTAGAACGCTAGAAAGCGCTTCTATGGCTGATCTCGGACAGGCTGAGCGCATCGTGATCGACAAAGACAACACCACAATCGTAGGCGGTGCGGGCAAGAAAAAAGATATCGACGCGCGCGTTTCGCAGATCAAAGCTCAAATCGCCGAGACTACGAGCGATTACGACAAAGAGAAGCTTCAAGAGCGCATGGCTAAGCTTAGCGGCGGCGTTGCGGTTATAAAGGTGGGCGCTGCGACTGAAACCGAGATGAAAGAGAAAAAAGACCGCGTGGACGATGCTCTAAACGCAACTAAAGCAGCCGTAGACGAGGGTATCGTAATCGGCGGCGGCGCTGCGCTGATCAGAGCGGGACTTAGCGTAAAGCTAGCTCTAAGCGGCGACGAGCTTATCGGCGCGGACATCGTCAAACGCGCGCTTTTCGCTCCGCTTCGCCAGATCGCCGAGAATGCGGGATTTGACGCGGGCGTCGTAGCAAATGCCGTCGAGCAGAATAAAGACAAAAAATTCGGCTTCAACGCTGCAAACGGCGAGTACGTCAATATGTTTGACGCAGGCATCATCGATCCTGTGAAGGTCGAGCGCATCGCGCTTCAAAACGCGGTCTCCGTCGCAAGCCTGCTTCTAACGACCGAAGCAACCGTAAGCGAAATCAAAGAGGAGAAACCTGCAATGCCTCCAATGCCTGATATGGGCGGAATGGGCGGTATGGGCGGAATGATGTAGTCCCGTGGGGGCGTCATTCGGCGCTCCCATACGCATTGCGGCGGTGCTGCGAGATTTTGCGGCGTCCCGTGGGGTGCCGTGAAATCTTTACGGCACCTCGCCGCGTTATAAATTTTACGGCGCTTCGTCTTTTGCGCAGCTTGTCGCGAGTTTTTATGATGCTTTATACGACCTTTTCATTAATTTCAAAATCTATCATTTTAAATTTACGGCGCGAAATTTTAACTCCCGTGCTTAAATTTAACGCCGCTTAATCTAAGCTCTGCTAAATTTCATTCCAAAAGAAGGAAGACGATGAAAAATTTTACCCGTATTTTTATACTCGCGCTCGCTCTAGCAGGCTTTACGGAGCTATCCGCTCAAAGCGCTGAGCATCAAATCGTCGCGCCGCAAAATCACAAATCCCAAATCGCGATGCAAGAGGATGTGAAAACCAAAAAATATGCGAGTAAAAATTCCACGATCGAAATTTCAAATTTAAAAAGCTCTAAAATCGAAAAATCCGCCCTGAAAAGCTCGAAAGTAAAAAATTTAAAAGCAAAAAATTCCGCCGCACGATCAAAAAAATCGGCTGTAAAAAATCCCGCAAAAAACGTTCCGTTCAGATCCGCACAAAAAGGCGACGGGCGCGCTTTGCCGCCGCTTAGGCTGGAGGTAAGCGAGAGGGCGTATTACGAGGACGGTACTTGGAAGCTAAGCGATCCCGCTCCCTCTAGCGCGGGCACTGAGCAGGCGCGGCATCCAGGCAAGGGCTTTTCGTTCTCGCCCGAGTTCGGCTCGGACGCTCCTAGGTACAAATGGCAGCAGAAGGACGGCGTAGGCGGAGGCAAAAGTCGGAACGAATCGGCGCTGGACATCCTGCAAAATAAGATGGATACGATCAAGCTCGACGTGGAATTTAGGCACTAATCCCGCCGCACTTGGTCTGAAGGCTGGAAATTTATCGGCTCCTAAGAAGTTAAATTTTATTATTGCGCTAGCTCCACGTAAAATTTGGCCTGCGAGCGGCACGTGCGGCGTAAATTTAAAATCGAGCCTCGCACGCTGTACAAAATAGATCAAAACTAGTTGCTAGCAAAATTTAGAGATTAAGTACTCCGCGGGCATAAGCTCGACGCTTGCGGCTATGAAAATTTATGTAAAATTCGGCTGAAAATTTCCGCGCCCGTATCGGTTTGATCTCGCACTCCGCCCGTTTACTCTGTGGCAGAATTTTATTTAAGCAAACACTCCGAGCGCTCTTAAATTTAGCAAATATTGATCGCGCCGTGCTCGCTTCGCTCTGAAAGATCTACCGCTAAAATTTAGCAAATGAAATTTTCAAGCGCGCGGATTAAAAGCGTTCGGCGCCGCTTGCGCTCGCCTGCTAAATTTATAAAATTTGCGCTTCGCAAAGATAATGCAAGCGATATTTTGCTAAAATATCCGCTCAAAGGAAAAAGATGCAAAGATACAAGACCAAGCAGATCAAAGTGGGCTCCGTAGCGATCGGCGGCGGCGCGCCCATCTCCGTGCAGTCGATGAGCTTTTCTAAGACCAAGGACGTAGAGCGCACGCTAGAGCAGATTAACCGCCTGTATTTCGCTGGCTGCGACATCGTGCGCTGTGCCGTGCTCGATAAGCAGGACGCGGACGCGCTCGCGCGGATCAAAAAAAGCTCGCCGCTTCCCATCGTAGCGGACATCCATTTTAATTTTCGCTTGGCGCTGCAGGTCGCGGAGTTTGTCGACGCTATCCGCATAAATCCGGGCAATATCGGCGGCAAGGACCGCATCAAAGAGGTCGTGCGCGCGTGCAAAGCTCGCAGCCTGCCTATCCGCATCGGCGTAAATTTGGGCTCACTCGAGGAGCAGTTTGAGCAAAAGTACGGCCGCAGCGTGGAGGCGATGGTGCAAAGCGCGCTGTATAACGCCGCGTTGCTTGAGGATGAGGACTTTAGCGATATCGCGATCTCGCTTAAGACTTCGGACGCGCCGAGCACGGTGGCTGCGTATCGCGCGCTGCGCCCGCTATGCGAGTATCCTTTTCATCTAGGCGTGACCGAGGCGGGGACGAAATTTCACGCAAGCATCAAGAGCGCGATCGCGCTGGGCGCGCTTCTGATGGAGGGGATCGGCGATACGATGCGCGTGAGCATTACCGGCGAGCTTGAGGAGGAGATCCGCGTCGCGCGCGCGATCCTGCAGGACGCGGGCGTGCAGAAAAGCGGCGTCAATATCATTTCGTGCCCTACCTGCGGGCGTTTGCAAAGCGATCTGCTAAGCGCGATCAAAATCGTCGAAGAAAAAACCGCGCATATCAAAACGCCGCTAAATATCAGCGTCATGGGATGCGTCGTAAATGCGATCGGCGAGGCGAAGGGCGCGGATGTGGCGATCGCGTTCGGCAACGGGCGCGGCATCGTGATGCGCCACGGCGAAGTGGTCGCCAAACTCGAGGAGAGCAAGCTCGTGGAGCGGTTTTTGCAAGAGGTCGAGGACGAGGTGCGGGTTCGCGAAGGAGCGTGAGAGCTGCGGGGCGCTTAGCGGCTTAAATGTCGCTATGATTCGTAGCTTGGGCGGCTCGGCTCTGAATTTTGGCGCGCCTGGCTCATCGCAGCTCGTTTAGGTTTGTCGGTACAGCGCGTTTTGGCGTAAAATTTTAAAATTTCGTCTTTAAAGCGGCGCTTTTAAATTTGAGCCTTTGGGAGTGCGGCTTGGAATTTTGGATTTAAATTTTAACTCTGGAATTTTGTTTTTAAATTTTGGGTTTGAAATTTTAACTTTGCAATTCGCCGTAAAATTTTATTTTAAAATTTGAGCTTCGCGATTCGGCGCCAAATTTGCGGCGTAAAATTTCAAAGCACGGCGCAGGAGTCGAGCCGCGTTAAATTTAGCGCGATTTATTGCGACGGACGCACCGTTTGCGAAACAGAGGGCGAGCGTTAAATTTAAATGCCACGGCATTTGGCTCATTGTTTAAGGCGTTTGAAAAATTTCAAATCGCGACGTTTTGGTTTAAATTTAGAAAGGTTTGCTCGCCGCAGCTCGGGCGCAAAATTTAATGCCCGAGCTTGTAGCGCTAAATTTTAATAGGTCGGCTTAAAATTTTAAAAAATTCTAAGCCCTAGCGAAATTTCAAGCTCTATGAAATTTCAAAATTTTAAATCCGTCGCGGCTGCCTTTGGACGCAGTCTTAAATCGCCGCGGTGTGTGTGCGGCATAAGAGTAACGGCTTAAAATCGCGTAGCTTTTGGAAGCGTTAAGTTTCAAAATCGCGCGAGCTTTCAAGATCGCAAGCTGTTTGATCTAGCGAGATTTTGGGTTGCAAGGCCCCGAGCTTCGCAGGCTTTCAAGCACTAAGCTTTCAAAGCCGCGATAGTTCCAAGACTGCGGTGAGCGTTCAAAGCCGCATCGGTTTTCAAAAGTGCTGGACTGAGCTGCGGATTAAAATTTACGATTTTATAGAGCTTAAAATTTAGACGCGCAAAAGCGCGCAAAACGACGGGGGAAGCGATGGCAACGAAGCAGAATGTGCCTGCAAATTTATACGATCTGGATATGGAGCGCGCGATCTTAAGCTCGCTTTTGCAAAACGAGGACGCATACGGCGAGCTGAGCGAGATAATCTCGGTCGGCGATTTTTTCTACAAGCCGCATGCCGATATCTACGAGGCGATCGTCAAATGCTCATCGCACAATGAGCCGATAGCACCGAGCTTTGTTAAAAAATGGCTAGCCGAGCGCTACGACGATGGCGCATTTACCGAGGTCGTAGCCACCAGCGGCGTGGTCGATGCCCCAAAATACGCACTCGAGCTGCGCGAAAAATCGATCAAGCGCTCGCTAATCAAGGTCGCGCACGAGATCCCTTCGATGGTAAACGAAGCCGTGCGCAGCAAAGATACCGCCGATAAAATCAGCTCCAAAATTTACGAGCTAATCGACGAGGAACGCCACGGCGGCATCAAAAAATCGCACGAGATTATCGCCGACGTGGTAGAGGAACTGAAGCGCCAAAAGGCGCTCGCAGGCTCGGAGCTCGTGGGGCTGGATACCGGCTTTCGCTTCCTAAACGACTGCACGAAGGGGCTGAAGCCTGGCGAGCTCATCATAATCGCCGCTCGCCCCGGCATGGGTAAGACCGCCTTTGCGCTAAATTTGATGATGAAAACGCTGCAAAGCGGCAAAGGCGTCGTATTTTTCTCGCTCGAGATGCCCTCCGTGCAGCTGATGTATCGCATACTAAGCGCGCTTAGCTCGATCCCGCTAAGCGACATAATGAGCGCCAAGCTCAGCGACGACGACTGGACGCGTTTTAACGACGCTTGCGACGCGGTGCTGAATATGCCGCTTTTCGTCTATGACAGCGGCTATGTAAACATCCACCAGGTCCGCACCCAGCTGCGCAAACTTAAATCCGCGGACGCTAACATCGAGCTTTGCGTGATCGATTACATTGGACTTATGACGAGCACGAGCAACTACTCCGAGCGCCACCTGCAAATCGCCGAAATTTCGCGCGGGCTCAAGCTCTTAGCGCGCGAGCTAAACATCCCGATCATCGCGCTATCGCAGCTAAACCGCTCGCTCGAGGCGCGCTCGAACAAACGCCCGATGCTAAGCGATCTGCGCGAAAGCGGCGCGATCGAGCAGGATGCCGACATCATACTTTTCGTCTATCGCGACGAGGTTTATAAAGAGCAGATGGAGCGCGAGCGCATTTCGCGGCTGGAGGCCGAGGGCAAGGATGCGGGCGAGCCCGTGTTTAGGCGTAACGACTATCAGGAAAAAGCCGAAATTATCGTCGGCAAAAACCGCTCTGGAGAGGCGGGCAGGACGATCGAGGTGGGCTTTCAGGGCAGATTTACCCGTTTTGTCGATACGAGCTTCGGCGGCGAACCAAGCGAGAGCGCGATCTTTAATGAAAACGACAATCTCGACTACGTTTCGCAGCTGCAAGATCAGGGCTTTGAGGAGCCTGCTGCGCCGCGCCTCGATACGGCGCAGAATTTGCAGCAGAATTTAACGCAGAATTTTAATGAAGCTCAAAATTTTAACGAAGCGCAAAATAGCGGCGTAAATTTAAATACAAGCTCCGCTAGCGCTCGAAACCCCGGAGTAAATATCGATTTTGACGAGATGCCTAGCTTCGGCCAAAGCAGCGGGCAGGACGGCGAGGAGATAGACGGCGAGTTTAAGCTTAGCGCAGAGCAGGGCTTAGCAGAGGTGCGTCGTGCGGCACAGAACGCACCGCAAAAGCAAGAATTTAAGGGGCAAAATTTAGATGATACGAGAGCGGGCGTCGTCGCGCCTCAAACAGAGGGCGCGCATAAAAATTTAGCGGGCACTCTGCAAGGCGTAAAAGGCACATCGCGGGGTACAAAAGGCGCGCAGCAAGGTGCAAATAACGCACGGCAAGAGGATGCTACGTATTTTGAAAGCGGTAAGGGCGATGAGCCGCCTTTTGAGATGCAGGAGCGGCAAGAGGACGAGGCGAAATTTAAACCCGCACCGCCTCTAAATATCGAAGAGATGGGCATTCCAAAGATCAATGAGGCAAACAGGCTCGATGACGACGACGCGCCGCTGGATCTGTGAAATAGCGCTTAGGCTAGCGTTGATCGTTAGCGTTTTTTGCTTCGCGCTTTACGCGCAGGATTTGGGCGACGCGGGCTTTTGCGCGCTAGCGGCGTTTTGGGCTTATGCGCTATTTCGGGTGCTATTTAGCTTTTTTTACGAGGCGAAGCAGCGCGCCAACGCGGCTCTATTTCGCAGCGGCGGAACTTTGATTAAAATTTTTAGAGGCAGGCTGATAAGCGGGGTTTTGGCCTGCGCGGGCGCGATCCTCTTAAGCGCCACTTTGGCGCTAGGCCTAGCAGATCTGCGCGGCGCGGAGTTATTCGTGACGCTCGCGGCGCTGCCTGCAGCTCTTGCTCTGATGCGCCTAGCGGTGCTGAAGCTCAGTCTAAAAGAGATTAAAAATCCTAGAATTTTATCGCTCAAACTTAGCATTTTGCTACTCGCCGTGCTTGCCGTAGCGGTAAATTTTGCCATAAATTTAGCCTATTTGCGGCTTGCGGATGCTGCGGATTTAGACATGCACTCTCAAAATTCCGCGATAAATTTTACTTCGCCCGCCCGCACCGCCACATCCATGGGAAATTTCGCGACAAACGACGCTTCCGCGCCCGTCGGAAATTTAGCAACAGATAATGCCGCCAAATCCGCTAAAAATTCCGCTGCGAACAACGCCGCCATAGTTGTGCGAAATTCCGAGGCGGACAATGTTATCAAGTCCGCGTCGGACGCCGTTAAAAAGCTCGCTGCTTCGGCCGCAAATTTTAAAGCGAGCTCCGTCAGGACGGCGCAGGTCTCGGCTGCAAATTATAAGGCAAATACCGCCGCTGCGCTGCAAATCAACGCTAAAAATTCTACGGCAAGCTCCGCCGCAGCGCAAAATTTAAATTTAGCTCCAAGTCCCGCCGCACCGAGCATGGCCGCCGACAGTTCCGCTAAAAATTCCGCGACAAGCTCCGCATCAATCCCTGAAATTTTTGAAATTTTAAAATCTACCGCGCCGCAAGCGCACTTCAGATCCGCCCTGTTAAATGAAATTTACGCTTTGAAATTTTACAAAAACGCGCTGTTTGAGCTGGCGCTGTCGCAGAGCCCTAGCTCGCTAAAAATCGCTCTTTTGTTTCTGATCTGCGCGGGTGATTTCCTCTTTTACTGCGCGATTTTGCATCTTTGCGCCTTCGTGCTTTTTATGCCGCGAGCCGCAGCCGCGCCCAAAATAGGGCGCTTTAGCGGCACGATATTCGCGCTTGCCTACGTCACGCTGTGTTTGATCTGCGCCGCGCAGACGCGCGCGGCAGGCGGCGGCTCGGAGAGTGTGCATCCTAAAAGCGCGGTCGAGACGAGCGTGCAGATCGTGCTGCAAAGCGGCGAGCGGCTGATCTTAAGCGCGCGCGAGGCGGACGTTCTAAGAGGCGAGCTAAACGCCACGCGCTTCGCCGCGGAAGCAAACGCCGCGTCCGCGCTGAATAGCTACATCGACGCCGTTTACGACGAGGGCGCGAGGCTTAGCGCGCAGAAAATGGCGGATTTCAATTACTCGTTTCTGAGCGATTATCTAGTGCTGTGGCACGGCGTGTGGGACGATGACGCGGGGGCGTATCTGAATGAGAAATTTGCGCTCTTCGTAAGCGAAAGCTTCCCGAAAGATTTTGGCGAGAACATCGCTAAAATCGCTGCGGCAAACGTCAAAAATTATGAGAACTCGCTAAATTTTACGCTCAAAAAATACGGCGCGAAAGTTGATCTCAACGTCACGCAGAGCTTCAGCCTAAAAAGTAAGGCGTATCGCGCGAGCGGAACGGGGCTTGGGGCGCTGGGCGGCGTGCTAGGCGCAAAACTGATAAGTAAGAGCCTCGCTAAAACTGCGGCCAAGACGGGCGCGAAAACCCTTGCCAAGGCGGGTGCCAGCGCGACTAGCGGTAGCGCGGGGCTCGTATGCGGCCCGGGCGCGGTAGTGTGCGTGCCTGCGTTTGCCGTGGTTACGTGGTTCGGGCTGGATTTTGCGTTTGCCAAGGGCGACGAGGCGCTGAACCGAGAGGAGTTTGAAGCCGCGATCGTGCGCGATATGATGGTGGCGAAAGAGGAGCTAAAGCGCGCGTTGGCGCAGGATTTCAACGCGACGATAGATGAAATTTCGAGTGAAATTTTAAATTTAGACGGGAAGTAGGGCGGCAGATTATTCCCGCGCAACTTAGACCCGTTGCGAGCGAAATTTTACGGCGGATTATGGAGCCTTCGTGCGTAGCGTACGGCGTACGGCGTGCATCAAAACGGGCAGTTCGGTAGATGCGAAACAGTAGCGAAACTAGCGGCAAAAAAATAGGCGGCACAAAACGAATAGCGTAGCAGATGCGCAATAAACAGCGCCTCAGGTTTTGAATTTATAAAATTTTATCCTACGCGAAATGCGGCGCGATTTAGACCCGTTGCGAGTAAAATTTAGCGGCGGATTGAGGAATTTGCGTGCGCGAGGCTTGCGCGACAGCGGCTAAAATTTAAAATTTCATCTAAGCGCAGGCGGGTGGGATTACGGCGCACTTATCGCGCCGCCGCACCCTTTAAATTTAAGAGCCAGCTAAAAATTTTTAAATATAATCGCCGCTTAAAACAAGGAGCGATAATGAAAAAATTCTATCTTAAAATTTCGTTATTTGCGTTTATAGTGGCATTTGCGGCGATTCCTACTGCAGCAAAATCGCATTTGACAAGCTTGATAAAGTTAGAGGATTTTAATAACGAAGAGCAAAGGACGCTTTTTAAATCCTGCGATTACGGTGACGGAAAATACGGTTCGTGCAATAAACTCGTTGAAATTTTATCTAAAGAGTGCGACGATGATAGGCGTTATTTAAGTTGTGAATTAAATGCACTTCTTTTATTGACATTAAATAGAGACGAAAAAGCTATAAATTATCTTGTTAAAAGTTGCGATGCAAATTTAATGACGAGTTGCTTATGCCTTAATTGGGAAGATCTGTATTTCACCGGAAATACGGATAGGGTTTTAAAGAGCTTTAAAAAAATATGTAGTATGGATTCGGAATCTGCACATGAGTATTGCGGATTTTACGATGAACTTAAAAAAAATTTGTATGGAAGACAAAGAGTGCAACCCAAGAGGAAAAATGAAAGAAATTTATAATAAACTATATGGGGAGTTGAAATGACAAGGCTAGGCTTTATATTTTATTCTATGATATTTTTAGTTTCTGTCGCAATGGCTGGCAAGCCTACGGCTGAAGAGGAAAATCTTTATAATGAATGCGATAAAGGAAACGGCAAATATAGCTCGTGCACTAGGCTAATAAAAATTTTATCCGAAAAATGCGATAGTGGAGATATGATCGGATGTGCCGATGTGGGTTATATTATGGGCTTTGAACTGGGTATGCGTGAAGCCTCGGTCGCACCATTAGATAAATCTTGCAAGGCAGGCATCGCCGAGTCCTGCTACAATCTGGGAATATTTGACATTATGAGAAGAGGTAATATTGAAAGGGCTTTTAGTAGCTATGTTATAGCTTGCGAAAGATTTACCGATGAGAAAAAACTACTTAAGTTAAAATCTTGCGAACTAAGAGAAGCTCTAGACGGCTGTTTGCGCGGCAGTAAAGATCGCGATCCTGTAAAATGCGCTAGAAAGGCATACGGGAAAATTTATCAAGAATACCATGAAAATGAAAATTCAACCAAGGAGTAAAAGATGGCAAATCCAAAGAGGAGTAAAGAGCGATAATGAAAGAATTTTATCCTGCAATTTGGCGTCTTTGATCTTAATGATGCCGGTCGCGGCAGAGCGCAACTAAAGCGTAGCCGCTAGTAAAAAGATAAAATTTACGTCGCCTGCCGATCTAAATTTAAATTTATATCATTCGTAAAGATTAAAATGAAAGCACTATTGTTTATACTCGCGTCGGTTCTGTTTTTAAAGGCTGAGAGCGTAAGCGAAATTTATTCTCTAGCGGCGCCTGCATGCGATACTTACGATTTAAATTTTAAGAAATGCAGTAGCGGCGACGGCAAAGCATGCTATTTGGCGGCTTTAATTCTAAATAATAGATTTTGCACACGAAAAAACGACGATTTGGCATTGGAATTTTTTGAAAAATCATGCAGTTTGGGATATGCCAAAGGTTGCATTTTTATGGGACAAGCGTATTCGCTTACTTCTTTGGATGAAAAACACGCGAAAATCAAGACATATTATGAAAGAGCTTGCGAGCTGGACGCGAAATTTTGCGACGATTACGGGCATTTATATTTTTACGGCGAGGGCGTAAAAAAGGATGAGCTTGTGGCAAAAGAGTATTTTAAAAAATCCTGCGATGCAGGAAATCCCGCAGGATGCGGGCACTTTGCCACATCGTTAAACAGAGAGAATGAGAATATAAATGAGGTTATGAAATTTTATGAAATCGGCTGCAACGGAGAGCATTACCCTTCGTGCTACGCTTACGGACTACTGTTGTGGGCTAAAGTAGATAAAAATGAAGGCAAAAATTTTTGTAAAAAGGCTTGCGACAGGGGCAATATAAAGGAGGCGTGCAAATGGGTGCTTGATATGAGCAAAGAGGAGAAAGAGCAAATTTTATATTTGAGGCGATATTTAAAGCTAGGTTGCGAGGGTGGCGACACGCAAATGTGCAAGGATTTAGAAAAAATCAAGCGATGGTAGGCAAATTTAAAACGGTATAAATTTGCTTGCTCGTAAAATTTTTAAAATTTTAGCTTTAAATTTTGAAATTTTCAGCTTCATTTATACGCATTCTTTTCACGTCATACGGCTCTACAGATGCTTGAAATTCTATAAATCTTTCACCGCAGCGATCTACTTTATATTTGCGTAGTATTATTTCGAACCTGGCATGAGGAGTCGAAATTTAAAGTAGGCTAAATCAATCGCAATTCTTATTTAAAATACGGATCAAATTTAGCCGTAGAATTTCCAAATTTAAAGAGCTACTCTCTTACGATAAATGCGCCGCTAAATTTACCGCCGTGCGCGAAATCTCTCGCCTCGTCCTCGCTCTTAAATCCGCTTAAAAAGACGCGGTAGATCGGAGCGCCTTCGAAAACAAACTCTTTGATTATAGCCGGATAGCCCGAGGTGTTGTGGTAGTCGAGTTGGTAAATTTGCGCCCCGCTTCTGTTTCTAAACGCGCCGATTTGCACCATAAAATTTCCGCCGACGATGGTTGCTTTCGGCGAGCCTTTGGCGATGGTATGTCCGTAAAAGCCCACTACTTCGAGCTTTACCGGCGCCGTACCCCTGGCAAAAACGCCCACTAGATTGGCCGCCGTTTTGCTAAGATCGATGACGCGTCCGTCCACGAATGGACCGCGGTCGTTGATACGCACGGTTACGGTGGCGCCGGTATCGCGATTAACGACCTTTACCATAGTATTCATCGGGTAGGTTTTATGTGCGGCGGTCATTCCGTTCATATCGTAAATTTCGCCGTTTGAGGTGTATTTGCCGTGAAAATTCGGCCCGTACCAGCTGGCGATACCGATCTGGGTATCGCCGACGCTTACTTGCTCGGGGTAGTAGGTTTTGCCGTTGATCTTATAGGGCCGCATGGTGGCGGGGGAGTTTTTGCCGATCTTGGCGCCGCCCGTAGATCTGGATGACGGTGTGGTACGAAACGAGCAGCCGGCGAAGATCAGCGCAAAAAACACGCTAAGAAGGGCTATTTTTCGATACGACACCTACGCTCCGATCTATTTGTTAAATTTTATATTATTTAAAGCCACTACCTTTTTATTTTTCGCGCTAAGCTCGTCCGTTAAGCCGGCAAGTGCGCCCTTGGCTTTGCCTTTGCGATTTTTTAGGCGCGGCTCATAGGCTTGCAAGATGCCTTGATTTACGACAAACTCGGCGTATTTGCTCTGCGGGATGTAGAAAAAGTACTTGCCGTTAAGCGGAGAGATGCCGTTTTTAATGTGCGCGTTGTAATCCTGCATCTGCGACGGCGAAATTCCGATCTGCTTGGCGACGGCGCTTAGCTTCGTGCCTGGAGCTACGGCGATACGCTTTAGTCCCCACGGCTCGTTTTCGAAGAGTAAAATTTTACGCATATTCTCGTTTTGCGCGATATAGGCGTATTTGATGATGCGTTTGATGAAATTTTTAGTCTCCGTAGGGAGCGCTTTGCTCTTTAAAAGGCGACCCAAATCGTCGCTTCCGGTGGCGTTAATGGCGTTTCTAAGTCTCTGCTCGCCGCAGTTATACGCCATAAGCGCTAGATACCATTTGCCGAAATTTTGCTTTAGGTGCAAGATGTATGAAAACGCCGCATCCGTCGAGGCTGCCGGATCGCGGCGCTCGTCTACGGCATTATCGACTCTAAGGCCGAAATTTTTTGCCGTCGTGGGCATCAGCTGCCACATACCGCCCGCGCTTGCGCCAGAAGTTACGGTATTTTTAAGATGCGATTCGACCATCGCGAGATAGAGCAGAAACTCCGGCGCCTCGATATTGTCGATTTCGGTTTTTACCAGATACGCGTTATGCGATTGGCTGGTGACTATGTGTTTAAACTGCCTGCGGTCGCCTGCGTCGATCGCGCGAAAGATACCCGCGACTACGTTTTGACTCGATTCGTTATTCTCGATACCGAATTGATTTAAAATATAGTCGTGGTTTGCGCGCATCAAATTCGGCTGACTTGCAAACCCTTCAGCTACTAAAAGTAGTGCTAAAAATATGAATTTCAAGGCTTTCATTATTCTCCTTTGATCTGATCGCCAAAAAGCCTACAGGCGTTTTGGCTGGTTATATCTTCGATTTCATCTACACTTAAATTTAAAATTTCGGCTATTTTTTCTACCACCAGCCTCGTGTATGCCGGCTCGTTGCGCTCGCCGCGATGAGGATGCGGCGTGAGATATGGCGCGTCCGTTTCTATTAATAATCGCTCTAGCGGAATTTGAGGTAAAATTTCTGCCAAGCTTTTGGCGTTTTTAAATGTCAAAACTCCTCCGATGCCGAAGTAAAACCCGCTATCTGCGAGACTTAGCAAAAGCTTGCTAGCGTTGAAGCAGTGCAAAACTCCGCCGCAAAGCTCACCCGCTCGCTTTTTTAAAATTTGAAAGCTATCTTCGTTGGCATCGCGGATATGGATTATGAGTGGTTTTTGGAGTTTTATTGCTAGGTCGATTTGTGATATGAAGGCTTGTTTTTGAGAGGAGATTTCGGCGGATTTGGCTTCGGGGCTCTGCTTCAGTCTAAAGTAGTCAAGCCCGCATTCGCCGATGCCCACGCACTTTGGATCGTCCGCGTACCGTTCCAGTACCTCCATATCTATGGATTTTATCTCGTATGGGTGCACGCCTGCGGCAAAATACACATTCGTGTGCGAATGCGCTATATCGCAGGCTTTGTCAAGATCGGCTATATCTGCGCCGGGTATTATGATGCTTCGCACGCCTGCACTCTGCGCGCGGTCTAAAACCGCGTCAAGATCGGCATCGAAGCTGGCATCGTCTAAATGGCAATGTGTATCTATAATCATAAAACTCACTTAATAAAATTTCTCGAAGCGGATTCTACGATTTTTTGCAAAATCACGCTTAAACTAAAATTAAACGCGGTATTGTAGCGAAAAATTTCAGATTTAAACTTAAACTTAAAATTCTTTTAACCGAGCCTTAGTTTTTTAGCGAATTCTAGGGCTTCGGCGGTGATCGTCTTGCCGCTTATCATCCTGGCAAGCTCGGTGATCTTCTCCTCTTCGCCCAGCAGCCTCACCGACGAGGAGCCGCCCTCTTTGCTTACCAAAAAATGCGCCGCGGCCTTGGAGCTAAGCTGCGGCTGGTGCGAGATCGCAAAAATTTGATAAAATTTTGAAATTTTTACTAGCACGTTTGCGATACTCATTGCCTCTTTGCCGCTTAAATTTGAATCGATCTCATCTAATATCAAAATTCCGCCGCCCTCGTTCGTAAGATCCAGGCTCGCGGCGATAAACGCGAGGCGCAGGCGGTTCGTCTCACCCGAGCTAAGGCTTTTAAAATCGGTTTTATCGATACTCGTGCCGATCTCGTCACGTCCGCGCTCGTTTAGCTCTGCTTCTTTAAACTCAAGCCCCACGCCGTTCATATAAAGCTCGCTAAGATAGGAATTTATGAGCTGCTCAAGGGCGTCCTTTTTGCTCTTTCTGGCTGCACTGATCGCGCCAGCAAGCTCATCCGTTTGCTTTTTTAAAATTTCAAACTCGCTTTGCAGCTTTGATTTTTCAAAGCCGATCTGCTCATAATGCGCAAGCTCTTTCTTGCGCGCTTCAAGCGTAGCTAGCGCCTCTTCGACGCTTCCGTAGCGCCTATTTAGCGCGCTAAGAGCCTCGATGCGATCTAAAATTTGCTCTATGTCGATGTTTTCTAGCTCGTCTAAATTTAGGCTCTCGCGCTTTAGTCGCAGCTCGTTCATCGCTTCTTCGAAAAAATCGCTCTCAAAGCCGCTGAGCTTCAGCGCCTCGGTCGCGCTGCGTTCGAAAGCGAAAATTTGCTCCGCCTGCGCCCAAAGCTCCTCGATCTTATCTTTTTTGCTGAGCCTCTTTTTGATCTGCAAAAGCTCGTCGTATTCGCCGATTTTAGGCGATACGCGCTCGATCTTTTCAATCTCGAAGCGAGCGAATTCTTTAAGCTCCTCGATCTTGCGCTCCTGCTCATTTATCAGCGCGATCTGTTTTTGCACGGCGATAAATTGCTCGAAAGCTTCTTTAAATTTGGCCAAATTTTGCCCGTGCGCGGCGCTTTTTTTGCAGGCGCACGCATCCAGCAGCGCGAGTAAATTTGCGCTGTTTATCTCGCCGCTGTCTTTGGAGCCTAAAAATTTTACGTAGCCGCCGACGATTAAATTTAGATTTTTTTTCGAGACCGATTGAGAGTTGATGAAATAGCGCACGGAGCGGTCTTTTACGAGCCTGAAGTTATTCGGCGTCTCGTTTTGTAGGCCGAACTCGTCCATCTCAAATTCACTATTCACATCGGCTTCGATGAGCCCCGCGTCGCTGTCTTTTAGAGCAAAGACCGCCAAAATCGCGTTCATCAGTATCGATTTGCCCGCGCCGCTGCTGCCCGTAAATACATTCAGCCCCGCGCCGAAGCGCAGATCAACTTCGCCGAAGCTTAGATTATTTTTGATATAGACCCGCTCTAGCATCCGCCGTGTCCCCATCTGAGTTTGGCTTTTAAAACGTCGAAATAATCGTAGCTCTTGCGTTTTATTAAATTTGCTTTGGCGTGTGAAATTTTAGCGCTCACGCTGCTAAATTCCGCCATATCAAAAACGTCTTGTCCATCGATGACGACGCCAACTTCTGAGCTTCCGGCGTTTTTGAAGCTTACGAGATATTCTTTGGGAAGGATCAAAGGCCGCTGCGTCAGGCTGTGCGAGCAGATCGGCGTGACGCAAAACACGTCGCATAGAGGATAGACGATCGGGCCGTTGGCGCTCATATTATACGCGGTCGAGCCCACGGCGGAGCTTACGATCACGCCGTCGCCGTAGTAGGTGTTGAAATATTTTCTGTTTAAAAAGGCGTCGATCTTTGCCATTGAAGAGATATGGCTGCGAGTGATTACGACGTCGTTAAATGCGGTCTTGCGGATGATTTTGCCGCTGCCGTTTTCCAGTATCACTTCGAGTAAAAACGGGCGCTCGATCTCATATTCGCCGCGCAAAAATTCCTTTAAAAATTTTGCGAATTCGCTCGGCTGCACATCCGTTAAGAAGCCCAAAGTGCCCGCGTTGATACCCAAAATAAAGGCGTTTTTGTCGCTTAGCAGCCTCGCAAGTCCGATGAGCGTGCCATCGCCGCCGAGGCTGATTAAAAAATTGGTCTTTTTTAAAATTTCGGCGAGTGTATGCGGCTTGAAGCCTAAAAATTCGGCGCTATCTTGCTGCATCAAAAGTTCGATACCTTGCGCTTTTAAAATTTCACAAATTTGCTCCGCGACGGGGCGAATTTCCTCCGATTTTTTGGCTATTAGCCCTGCAAATTTTAAATTTTCGTGGATTTTATTTTTGCTTTCCATTTTTCTACTTTCGGGCGCTATTTTATAAAAAATTAGCTTTGTAAAAGCAAAATTTAACTATAATCGGCTCTTGAAATTTTATTAAAAAGGAGTAATTTTGCGAAGTCATTACTGCACGGATTTGAGTAAAAAGGACATCGGCAAAAATGTAACCGTATGCGGCTGGGTAAATTCCTACCGCGACCACGGCGGCGTTATTTTCATAGATTTGCGCGACCGAAGCGGCTTGCTTCAGCTCGTGTGCGATCCCAAAGATAGCAAAAAAGCGTATGAAATTGCAAACGAAGTACGAAACGAATTTGTCCTAAAAGCCGTCGGCAAGGTCCGAGCTCGCGGCGAAGGGCTGGAAAATCCAAATTTAAAAACCGGCGACATCGAAGTCGTGGTAGAAGACCTACAGATCGAAAATCCAAGCAAACCGCTTCCTTTCGTAATCGGCGATAAAAGCGTCAATGAGGAAACGAAGCTGAAATACCGCTTTTTGGATCTGCGTGCCGATGGAAGCTTCGATAAATTTAAGATGCGCTCCAAGGCCGCGATCGCCGCGCGAAATGCGCTCGATAGGCTCGGCTTTGTAGAGGTCGAAACGCCGATCTTAACGCGCGCGACGCCCGAGGGCGCTAGGGATTATCTGGTGCCTAGCCGCGTCTATCCGGGCAGCTTCTACGCGCTTCCGCAAAGTCCGCAGCTTTTCAAGCAGCTTTTGATGTGCTCGGGCTTTGATAAATATTTCCAGATCGCGCGCTGCTTCCGCGACGAAGACCTCCGCGCCGACCGCCAGCCGGAATTTACGCAGATCGATATTGAGATGAGCTTCAACACCCAATACGACGTAATGAACGTAGCTGAGGAGGTTTTAAAGGACATTTTCAAATCCTGCGGCCGCGAGATCGTCACTCCTTTTAGACATATGGAGTATAAAGACGCGATGGAGCTTTACGGCAGCGACAAGCCCGATCTGCGCTACGATATGCCTTTCATCGACGTAGCCGATATTTTTGAAAAATCGAGCAACGAAATTTTTTCAAATTTAGCCAAGGATCGTAAAGCCAACCGCGTAAAAGCTCTGAAAGTCGAGGGCGGCGATCTAAAATTTAGCAAACGGCAGATGCAAGGCTTTGAGGAATACGTTAAAAAATTCGGCGCGCAAGGCCTTGCGTTTATCCAAGTAAAAGAGGATGGGCTGAAGGGGCCGCTGGTAAAATTCTTTGAAAAAAGCGAGCTGGACGAACTCATCAAACGCTGCGAGCTTAAAGTCGGCGACGTCGTATTTTTCGGCGCGGGCAAAAAGAAAATCGTGCTTGATTATATGGGCAGATTTAGAATTTTCCTCGCAAACGAGCTTGGTCTGATCGATCCGAACAGGCTTGAGTTTTTGTGGGTCGTAAATTTCCCTATGTTTGAGCAAAACGACGACGGCAGCTACTCCGCGATGCACCATCCTTTCACTATGCCGAACAATCCCGACGAGCCTGATTTAGAGGATATTACCTCGATTGCCTACGACGTCGTGCTAAACGGCATCGAGCTTGGCGGCGGTAGCATCAGGATCCACAAGGCGGACATTCAAGAAAAGGTCTTTAGGCTGCTTAAGATCGAGCCTGCGGAGCAGAGGGAGAAATTCGGCTTCCTGCTCGACGCGCTAAGCTTCGGCGCGCCTCCGCACGGAGGTATCGCGATTGGCTTTGATAGGCTGATGATGCTGGTTACCGGCTCAAGCAGTATCCGCGAGGTTATCGCGTTTCCTAAAACGCAGCGCGCGCAGTGTCCGCTTACCAAAGCCCCTAGCGTCGTTACAGACGAGCAGCTTCGCGAGCTAGGTCTCAGGCTTCATAAGAAGGAGCAAAAATGAAAAGCCTTTTTCTAATCATTGGCGCTCCTGGCAGCGGCAAAACGACCGATGCGAGCATGATCGCTCAGATGAATCAAAGCATCGAGCACTACTCCACAGGCGATCTGCTGCGTGCCGAGGTAGCAAGCGGCAGCGCTCTTGGTAGGCAGATAGACGGCTTCATCTCTAAAGGCAATCTCGTGCCGCTTGATATCGTCGTAAATGCTATCGTTAGCGCAATTAAAAGCTCACCTAAAGACTTCATCATCATCGACGGCTATCCAAGAAGCGTCGAGCAGATGAGCAAACTAGACGAGGTGCTGCGAGGAGACGATGATGTAAATCTTAGCGCGGTAATCGAGGTATGCGTTAGCGAGGAGGTCGCCAAGGAGCGTGTTTTAGGACGCGCTCGCGGAGCGGACGATAACGAGGAAGTCTTTAAAAACCGCATGGCGGTATTTTCAGAGCCGATCGAGGATATCCGTAAATTTTACGGCGACGCGGGCGTATTTTACAGCGTAAACGGCGAGCGCACGGTCGAGGAGATCGTAGCGGACATAAACGCTATAATCGCCGCGCAGATCGAAAAACTGGGCTAGCGCGCTTGGATGGCGACTTAAATTTTAAGCGCTTCCGGCTCCTTTTTTGCATCGCAAGCGGTACAGATCGCGCTTAAATTTAACGCGCCTCTGTGCGAGCGCGCCTTTAAATTTATAGCTTGCCGTTGCGCTAGATAGCCAAATTTTAAGCGTAAATTTAAGCAGCTCGCGCCGCAAATTTAATGCGAGCATCAAATTGCAAGCGGTTTTTAAATTTAATAAAATTTCAGATCTGTTTGCGAACGCAGAGATTAAAATTTTAAGGATAGATATGGTTAGAAAATTTTTACTTAGTATGGCTTTATGTGCGGCTGCATTCGGCGCGGGCGGGTTCGTCCCGAGCGGCTCCGCGGCGCAAACTCAGCCGTCGAGCGTCAAAGAGGCGCTTACATTAAGAGATGATTCTTTTGTCACGATCGACGGCAAGATAAAATCTCAACTCAGACACGAGCATTATAGATTTGTGGATCAAAACGGCGATAGCATCGAGGTTGAGATCGATGATGACGTTTGGCGCGGCGTGAGCGTGGATGAAAATACGCTCGTGCGAATTAGCGGCGAGATCGACAAAGATTTTACCAAAACGACGATAGACGTGAAAAATATCAAAATTTTAAATTCTAAATAAAGGAAAACTATGGATCTTTCAAAGATAAAAGTGGGCTCAAACCCCGACAAAATCAATGCAGTGATCGAGATCCCTTACGGCTCGAATATCAAATACGAGATCGACAAAGCAAGCGGTGCGCTCTGCGTAGATCGCGTGCTCTACGGCGCGATGTTTTATCCCGCAAACTACGGCTTCGTGCCCAATACCTTGGCCGACGACGGCGATCCTGCGGATGTTTTGGTTCTAAACGAATACCCGCTTGCCGCCGGTAGCGTGATCCCATGCCGTCTAATCGGTGTTTTGATGATGGAGGACGAAAGCGGCATGGACGAGAAGCTGCTTGCCGTGCCGGTTAGCAAGATCGATCCGCGATATGAGGGCATTAAATCTATCTCCGATCTGCCTAAAGCGACGCTGGATAAGATCAAAAATTTCTTCGAAACCTACAAGCTTTTAGAGCCGAATAAATGGGTCAAAGTAAAGGATTTCGCAAGCGCCGCCGAGGCGGAGAAAATCCTTGATAAAGCGATCAAGGCTTATAAATAATACATTTTTGCGCGCTCGGCGCTAAAATTTAATCAAAATTTGACCGATCCACTCGGTCAAATTTATCGTTAAATTTTAATTCTACAAATTTTCAAATTTTAAAATATTTTAAATTCCGTGCAAATTTTAACCGTAGCCCGCGCTTGGTTTTTTATCGCTTATTTTTTGGCGGTTAAGCCAAGCGGCTTTGGATTTATTTAATAAAGATTTTTTAAAACTACATTGCGTGAAATGGTGCTACGGGGATCGGAGCCTTATACGTTAACAACGGAGAAATTCCGCGAGCTAAAGGCTCCATATAGACCGCAGTTAAAATTAGAAATTCGCTATCTTGATTTTGAAAGAGATCGCGGGCGTCATTGCAAAATTACAAAGCTGATGTCATCACAGACAAGAGCCTTTGGTCTGCCGTACTACGTAAAAATTTAAAATTTACACGCTGCATAAAATTCGGAAATCTAAATGATGCCAAATGATTTACTATCGCCATCTTTTTAAATTTAGTAATAAATCTATAAATTTTGATTCCAAAGGCTTTTGTTTTAATAAGACGTCAAACACTTGATTAAATTTTTAAAACTGAAACTCCCATGTGAGTTTATAGTTCCTACCCGGCGAGTAAAAGCGGTTGATGCCAAGCCCTGTTTCTTGATCTATCAGATTGCTAGTTCCAAAAGGCCTTATTGATCTGGCGCTTTCCCAAGTGATATATTTGCGATCGGTTATATTATATGCGCCTGCACGAAGAGTTAGATATTTGATCGGCTTTACATATGTTACGAAGTCTATCGTGGTATATCCGCCGCTTCTCCATTCCACTTCGCTATTGCTTACAGGTTTGCCGTTTACGATTTTGCCGCTTCGCGCTTGCTCATACCAATACATATTATAGGTGTCGTCTCCTTTTTTTGCAGCTACCGCAGTTACAAATAGATCTGCGCCGAATTTATCGCCTGGGCTTTGGTAGCTTACACTATAAACCGCCGTTCTAGGCTGGATTGCATTCATCGGAGTATCTATTTTGCCATTGCCTATGTCCATTCTACCCTTTTGGATACTTAGCTTGTATCCAATGCTAAAACCCTGCAATGGCTGCCAAATTTGATCCAAAGCCAGTCTTGAATCTATCTCTATTCCTCTTACTCTTGCTTTTGGACGATTTACGTTTTGATACACAGAGGTAGGCATTGTACTTCCGCCGTTCCCGTAAGGAAGCTGGAATTCCCCCCTATATTGTAAATCTATAAAATTCCTATAATCCGTTTGGAATAAATTTAATGTAACGAAGCTTGGCGAATTATGAAACGTAAAGGCAATCTCTTTAGTCTTTGCCGTTTCTTTTTTCAAATCCAAATTCGGATATATCGAAAAATCCGGATGCTGGAAAGTGAAGTAAATTTCGTCCGAAGTAGGCGCCCTAAATCCGTTTGCATATTTAAGCTGAAGCCTGAAAAAATCAAGTGGATCGATGCTTGTAGATAAAGAATATGAATTTGCCGAATATTTTCTCTTCTGAGAAGCTAAATATACGGTGTTGGCTTCCGCATTTGCATTTTTATGCGCCTTTATCTCATCACTAGACGGTGTACCGGGAAGTGGAGTATAAGGAACAAACATTCCGATAAATAGATCAGTTGGAATTTTTGGGGTAACGCCTGGGGTATATGATGGATTGTGTTTAACCTTATCATACCTATAATTAAGATCAAAGGCTAAAACATCGTTTATACGAAAGTCATCTCCCACATAAAGCGCTCCGGTTTTGGTCTCAACCGGAATAAGAAAACTAAACGGTTCATCTGCGTGGCCGCAAGAATTATTATAAGAAGAAGCGTTGGTGTATGATTGGCATTTTTCTGGATACCAAGTGCCTAATATGGGAAACTTAGGATTCGTATTTCTAACTCCGGCAAAATATTTAGCCCACCATTGCTTATTTTGAGGAGAATAACCCGCTTTATTTATCATACTTTTATCGCTTTTGCTATAGAGTCCGCCATAGCTTAGAGAGTGTTCCGTACTTTTTATCTGAAAATCTTTTGTAAGATCAAGATTAAACTGCTTAGTATCGGTATTTAAATCTCTATCTTTCCAGTTATTTTCTACATATCCGTTTTCACTAGGTAAAAGTACTTGATCCGAGCCAACGGGTGATAATTTACCGTAATTGCCTTTGCTATAAGGTGTAGTTATTTTGTTTATGGAATATGTTTTATATGTGCCGCTATCGGTATCAAAAAGAGTCATACCTTTAGAACAATCATATTCATCACAATTTACGTAAACATCATCATTAGGTTTATAACTACTATACGCGTCCGTATTTAATATATGAGGTTCATTTTTTGGATTATCCGGATCTGAAAAATCAAATTGACTATCTACTAATGTAGGCATAAATCCCCACTTTAGCCATGTCTTTACTTCTCCTCCGTATTTATCTACCATTTTTCCGTTTTCGTTTATATGTAGACCGGACGGATTTGAAATACCCGCGCAGTTATCGCCCTCGCAATATTCGTCCGTTCTTGCCTTTAGTTTAATACGTTGCTTATTGTAGCTAAATTTCAGGCTATCCCATAAAGGCGTTTCATCGAAATTTTCGTAAGAAAACGAGTAATTCTTTCTTTCGCTTGTATCGTTAGTGTGTCGTATATCGTTAGTCAATGCTCCCCAAGGGGTTTGCGTATTGTAAAGAGCGAATTGATTTGACCAATCCGTTCCTTCCGATTTTATATTAGACTTATCGTATCCTAAGCTAAATCTATCGGTATCGGTAGGCTGAAAGCCAAATTTTACCAATGTGCTTTTTTTGTAAATTCTATACGGATCGGGCTTTTCCCTAACTTTTCTGATGACGGTTGGGTCATAGTCTTTATAACCCCAGTTTTTTAGTTCATGTCCTTCTCTATCGGTGTGAATAGCCAAGAGATCAAACCATTTAAACCGAACTGCAGCTGCGTGGCTTTGCCAGTTTTGTCTATCTGCGCTTTGATACCCGCGTTTAAATCCGTAATACCAATCCTTCTCCGTTAGATAGTCTCTCGCATCCTTTGTCTCAAACGCCACAGAACCACCTAGCGCGCCCGAGCCTCTTTTTACCGAATCTGCACCTTTAGTGATATCTACCTGTCTTACGTTTTCAACCTCAACGCCGTTTCTAGTGTTATTAAAGTTTCCGTATCCTTCAAATAGATCTTTAAAACCTTGCGAGCTTAACGTTTCTGCTTGGCGAAGTCCATCAATACTTATATCTACACGGTTTTCATCCACGCCGCGGATCGAATAACCACTAGCACCGAATCTTCCGCTTTCGACAACTGAAACGCCGGTTTCGTGACGAACCATATCTCTACTATCGCTAACTTGCTCTTTGGCAAGTTGCTTGGAGCTCTTTTTGGTTTCGCCGACTTTTTTGGTAAGCGGGTCGCTTTCTACGTTTCCCGTAACATTGATCTGCCCCAAATCTTGGGAGCCACCTTCGCTATCGTCTTGCGCAGCTAAAGTGACTGCACATAAACATAGCGTACCTATAGCCGCAACAGAAAGCCTAAGTAAGCTCATTTCGATCCTTTTATAATACTATTTCTCATATGCGTTATTAAAAGAGGCGCTATAATAGTGAAAAATTCTTTAAATTTAAATTAAAAAGAATTTATTTATCATTTATAATTATGGAACTTAATTAAGTTTAAAGAATTCCCCAGTCTTGCGCATCTATCTCTTAAATTTACGTTTTTTAAAATTACAAATTTTTACTTTAAATTTTAAAGTTTTTTATGAAATTCTAAACGATGATGGGGTAAATAAATTTTGAAATTTTAAGTTAAAAAATTTGAAAATTTTATCATAAGTAAGCGGAATTTTATCTACGCTCGTAGTATTTCGGGCATCATGCGGGTCGGCATTTTTACGAAGCTGCGCCCTGCAAAATTTATAAAATTTCGAATTTCCGTAAATTTACTCAAGCGTTTGCGGCGCAAAATTCCTCATTTAGCATTTATAAGCTCGGCTTGCGTGTGGGCTAGGTCCGTAGATAGCCCAAGACGGCGCAAAATTTCTAGGCGCCTAGCTCTCCTTCAAAAGCTTGGTTAGCGCCGTGCCGCTTTCGTCGTGTTTGCGGATGTTTTTATAAATTTTATTGAAATAAATTTCTAAAAATTCCTGATCGTCAATTTTCTCTTCGCCCTTTTTCGGCACGATCTTTCGGTACTCGCCGCTGCTTTGCAGCTCGAATGCGAGCTCATTGTCGCTTAGCTGAAGTTTTAAAATTTCTTTGAGCTTGTTTTGCAAATTTTCGTTGTAAATCGGGCTCATCAGCTCCAGCCTGCGCTCTAAATTTCGCGGCATCCAATCCGCGCTCGCGATGTATAGGCTGGGCTGCGCGTGCGCGAAATAAAAAATTCTAGCGTGCTCCAGGTATTTACCGACGATCGAGATCACGCGGATATTTTCGCTAACGCCCTTAAGCGCCGGGCGCAAGCAGCAGATGCCGCGCACGATGAGATCGATCTTTACGCCCGCAGCGCTTGCTTTATACAGCGCCTTGATCATATCGCCGTCGACAAGAGCGTTCATCTTAGCGATGATCCTGCCGGCAGAGCCTTTTTTCTCCTCGTTTTTTACCATCGCTAAGAGCCGCTCTTTGATCTGCATCGGCGACATAGCGAGGTTGTCAAGCTTGCGGTTTTTGTTGTAGCCCGAGAGGATGTGGAAGAAATTCGTCGTGTCCTTATCGAAGCGGTCGCCGCAGGTAAAAAAGCTCACGTCGGTGTAAATTTTAGCGCTCGAGCCGTTGTAGTTGCCCGTGCCTAGGTGGATATAAAATTTTAGCTTGCCGTCCTCTTTTTTGATGATCTGCGTTACCTTGGCGTGGACTTTAAAGCCCGTGATGCCGTAGATGACGTGCGCGCCCGCGTCTTCAAGCGCCTTCGCCCAGTGCAGGTTGTTTTCTTCATCAAACCTCGCCTTAAGCTCTACCATCACCGTTACCTGCTTGCCGTCGCTTGCGGCCTCGATCAGGCTCTGGACGATCGGGGAGTTTTTCTCCAC
>ERZ772917.325-NODE-325-length-34410-cov-4.096347_pt1 | contig 34410 bp, 30 predicted proteins | sample MGYA00511187_ERZ772917 | MGnify/ENA primary metagenome ERZ772917 (study PRJEB29015, sample SAMEA2737925) | human oral metagenome | biome: human oral; feature: human-associated habitat; material: dental | place: China | collected 2012 ...
CGATGTGCGCCGGTATCTGTGCCATGGCAAGATAGCTGGCGAACGCCATGGAGAGTCCGATGAGGAAAGACGTGGCGCCGTTGATGAGCGCCGTGCTTTTAAGACAGTCGTAGAGCATTGCCATTGTCAGCTCACGGTAGACGAACCTGCCTATAAAAACGGAGTAGGCCACGGCAACGACGGCAGCCTCCGTCGGGGTAAAGACGCCGCCGTAGATGCCGCCAAGGATAATGACAGGTATCAACAGGGCCCAGAGCGCCTCGCGAAAGGCCTTGACGACAGCGCTGAACTTCGGGCGCTGAGCCATGCTGAGGTAATGCCGTTTACGCGCCGTGAAGTAGCACACGAGCATCAGCGCAATGCCGATGATGATCCCCGGCACGATTCCGGCGATGAACATGTCGCCAATGGATGCCTTGGCGACGATGCCGTAGATGACGAAAGGGATACTCGGAGGAATGATGACGCCGATGGTCCCTGCCGCAGCGGTGATGGCAGCCGCAAAACCTGCGTCGTACCTGCGCTCCTTCATGGCAGGGATCATAAAGGAGCCGATGGCGGAAACCGTCGCAGGCCCCGACCCGGATATAGCCGCAAAGAACATGCACGCCAGCACCGTCACCATGGCGAGCCCGCCGACAATCCAACCCACGAGGCTCTCGGCGAGGATGACGAGGCGGCGTGAGATGCCGCCGCTGCACATCAGTGAGCCCGCAAGGATGAAAAACGGGATGGCCAGAAGGGGGAAGGAATCCAACCCCGTAAACGCCTTCTGCGCGATCATGACCATCGGAATGTCGGACGCAAACAGCATCATAATCCAGGTGGAAAGCCCCAGCGTAATCCCGATGGGGATGCTGAATGCGATGGTGACGATGAGAATGGAGAATATCAGGATGGCCTCCATGTCATTTGCCTCCATCCAACGGTTCTGTCGCGTCGTCGGGTGTCTTCGGCCCCATCGCCTTGACCTCGCCGTTCTCCGCGTGTTGAAGGCCGCGTTTATGGAGCTTCCACATTTCGACGACGAGGCGCGTGCACATCAACGCGCACCCTGCCGGGACGGCGGCGTAAGGCCACGTCATGGGGATACGCATAGCAGCCGAAACCTGCCCTGCGCCATGGATGAAGAGGACGAGTTTTGTGCCGTACCATGTCAAAAAAAAGCTGAAGGCAAACCAGATCAGCAGGACAAGGTACTCGAGCCAAACGCGGGATGCTCCCTTGAACAGATCCATAAGCATCTCCACCCGGAAATGGCTTCTTTCGCGCACGGCGTAACTGGCGCCGACCCATGAGAGCCATAAAAATATGAAGCGAGCCAACTCCTCACTCCACGAGAGGGAGTTTGCAAAGACGTAGCGCATCACAACCTGTACGAAAACGACGAGGGTCATGATGGCAAGCGTCCAGACACAGAAGTACTCCTCAAGGTTGTTGAGAAATTTTTTGGGCGTCATGAAAGTAACCGTCCCCTTCACCGCAGAATCACCGGAACGAAAAGGCGCCCCCAGGGGGACGGGGACGCTGACAGAACACGGGGGTAGCGCCTACTTCTGCACTTGTCTGATGATTTCCATCAGATCCTGCCCCAACTCGTCCGCGAACTGCGGATAGACCTCCGCCGTCGCCTCTACAAAGGGTTTTTTCTCTTCGGCCGTCAACGCGTTGGCGCTCATGCCGGCCTCCGTGACCTTTCTCTTGAAGGATTCCTCCTCCTCGGCCATCGCCTTTCGCTGCGCTTCCGTCGCATCTTTTGCGGCTTTCAACACCAAATCCCGCAGAGCCTCCGGCAGCCCGTCAACAAATGCTTTGTTGGCGATCAACACCTCAAAGGAAAAGACGTGCCCCGTCTCGGAAACGTACTTCTGGACCTCGTAAAACTTCCCGTCGTCGATCATCGCATAAGGATTTTCCTGTGCATCCACAGTGCCCTGCTGTAAGGCCGTATAGAGCTCTCCCCAGCTCATGGGCGTGGGGTTCGCGCCGAGCGCCTTGAAAAACGCGATGTGCATCGGGTTCTCCATCGTGCGGATTTTCAAGCCCTTCATGTCATCCGGCGTGCGGATGGGCTTACGGCTGTTGGTGACGTGACGAAAGCCGTTCTCCTGGTAGCCCAGGATCAAGATGCCCTTTTCCGCCGTCAACGCGTTCAACTTCTCGCCAAGCACGCCGTCTACCGCGGCAAATGCGGCCTCGCGCGTCGTAAAGAGGTATGGCAGGTCAAGCGCCTGAATGCGCTTTTCAAAGCCGGCCAGGACGGAAGAGGAGGGGATGGCCATTTGAATGGCGCCAAGCTGCACGCCCTCGCACAGCTCGCGGTCCCCGCCCAACTGGCCGTTAGGATAGAGTTCCACCTTAATTTTTCCCTCGGAGCCTTCCTCGATCTGCTTTGCGAAGACCTCCTTCATCACCGTCATCGTCGGATGGGATTCAGAACCGATGTACCCCAGCTTGATCGTATAATCTGCTGCCCGGACCCCAGAGGCAGTGATCAACACAAGGAGCGCTGCACCAAGAAATTTTTTCATCGCATTTTCCTCCAGTTATAAAGGCGTTTTTAAGAAGCGAAATTGATTTTTTGTTGACGCCGAAGGATCATCAGAACGCTTATGACCCTTGCGCAATGTTTTTGTGAAACTAAGGAAGGCGCTCCAGCTTTTCGTTCCCCTCCACGCAGGGGAGAAGCGCTTCCGACACCTCGATGGTTCCCAAGTTTAACGTGTTTTTAATCTTCACGATTTTGAGGTTTGCTCGGTCCACCCCCCTTGCAAGCTGAAGGGCAAAGCGCACGGCTTCTTCTTCAGATTCTGCTGTGATTGGTATTTTGACGTCCTCAGGCGCCTTGACGGCCAGTGCGTTGGCGTACATGGACGGAAGATCCAATTTATCAAGGACGCGGCGTGTGATCACGTCAAAGAGCCCAACGCCGATGGCGTTGCCGTGGGATGGGGCTGTGACATCCAGAAGGACCATACGCTTAATTTGCGGCACGGGGAGCACGAACTTCTTTAGGATAGAGCTGCGGCCCAGGACGTTGGGGTCGAATCCGGCGCCGGATATGTCCTTGCCGATCTCCTCGACGACCAACACGTCGATGTCGGGGATCATCAACGCGGGCATGAGCCCCTTCGCCGTTTGCAGAAGCTCCTTCTCTCGTTCGACGATGTCCTCCGCAGGCACAGCCTCGATCATTGCCGTCTCGTCGTATGCGTTCTCAAGGATCGCGACGCCGAACCCAACCGATGCACGAGCCATGACGATGCGCGCTGCCTCGACTAAGGTTTCCGCAAAACCCTCGAAGCTTGCTTCGTGTAAAGCCGAGCATCCCACGTGGTTGCCAAGCCCTATCGTCAGCATCTTGCAAAGGCCGCTCTGGATGTCGCCGACGAAATCCGTGTGCAGTTTGACGCGGTTGATGGGCACGATGAGGTCTGCCTCGAGCGCCGCTGAATCGATCCACACCTCCAGCCCGCTTTTCGTCTTCCCGACGCGGGTTGCATCTGGAGCCGTGATGACGGGAACGTCCATAGCGTTCTCCGTGATGCCATAAGAATTCAGGATCTGAAGCTGGCCCTCCTGAGTTCCCCCTCCGTGGCTTCCCATGGCGGAGACGATAAAGGGGTTGCCGCCCCGACGCTGGATCTGTACCAACACCTCCTTCACAATCCGCGCAAGGTCTTTGATGCCGCGGCTCCCCACCGCTACGGCCACCTTTGCGCCCGGCTTAATCCTGTCCGCGATACGGGCTTTTTCAAACTCGCACTTGATTTGAGCCTCGAGGTCGTCAAGCCTCGGCCTTGAAAAGCGCTGCCGGACACGGTGCATCCTGGGAAGAGGATAATGATGGGATTCACCAAGCAGTACGGGCATTTTCTCCGAGTCCTTTTCTCGCGTTACCGCGCAGTGTGGGAGCGCTATCGTTCCTTCGCCTTAAGGTCCTTGTGTCCGAGGACGGGCTCCGACGCATCCAGGGCGCTGATGTGGGATTCGTGGGGGCAGGCACGCAGAGCATCTCCATCGCTTCCCTATTCAATCAGCAGCACCCTCCTTCGTTAGAAAATCCGTCAAAGCCAAAATGCTTTTGCCTTTTAGCATTGCGTTAGTTTAGTTAATAACATTCAATTTGTCAAGCCATGGGACAATATCACCCCCAAGGTAGGCCTTGGGGGCGATATTTGGGACTGGAGCAGGAACGAATGGTATTGTCACAAAAAGAGGTCAAGTATATCAAGGGCGCGGCTCTGCTGATCTGAGTAGATAACCAACCAGAAGGCTGTGGTCCCTGGCCCCCTCTCCTTGGCGACGTGGCGTGAAGAGCGGTGGCCAGCCCCCTAAGCCTTGACGGCCGCAAGCTGACCGCAGGCGGCCATGATGTCCGCACCGCGTTCCTTCCGGACCTCGAACTCGATGTGCAGCTCGGACAACGCGGCGCAGAACGCCTTGACGCGCCCTTCCGGCGATCGGCGAAGGGCCGGCCGCATGGGGATGGGGTTGTAGGGGATCAGGTTGATGTAGGGGTCCAGGCCGTCCAACAGCGCCGCCATCTCGTAGGCCATCTGAGGGGCGTCGTTGACGCCGTCGATCATCGCGTACTCGATCGTGATGCGCTCCCCCGTGCGGCGGCGGTAGAGGTGTAGCGCCTCCACCAGGCGGCTCAGGGGGTACTTTCGGTTGATGGGCATGAGACGGGACCGCAGCTCGTCGTTCGGCGCGTGCAGGGAGAGCGAGAGCCTCAGTGGGATATCGAAGTCCGCCAGGTCCTCGATGCCGGGCACGATGCCGGAGGTGGAGATCGTGATGTGTCGGGCTCCCAGGTTCCTCATCTTCGGGTGGTTGAGGGCGCGGATGCTCTCGAAGACGTTCCGCTCGTTCAGCAGGGGCTCCCCCATCCCCATGAAGACGACGTTGTTGATCCCCGGCCCCAACCCCGCGTCCAGGACGCGCCGCTCCATCATAAGAAACTGCCCCACGATCTCTCCGGGCGTCAGGTTCCTCGCGAAGCCCAGCGTCCCCGTTGCGCAGAAGGTGCAGGCGAGGGGGCACCCGACCTGGCTTGAGATGCAGGCCGTCCTGTGCCCCCCGTGATCCAGCAGCACGGACTCGACGCGCGCTCCGTCCGCCATCTGCCACAGGTACTTCCGCGTGCCGTCCCGTGATCGCCGGTCCTGAATCAGGATGGGCAGGGTCATCAGGACCGTGCCGCACAACCGCTCCCGCAGGGATTTCGAGAGGCTGCTCATCTCGTGATAATCAAAGACCTTGTGAGCGTAGATCCACTGGCAGATTTGATCCGCCCGAAAGCGCGGCTCGCCCAGCCCCTCCATCACCCTCCGCCAAGCGTCGCAGTCCAGGGAGAGGGCGTCATCCTCCGCCGTCAGTAAATTATCCGCAGGGCTCTCCGGGTTCTTCTTCATGATGTGTCCTCACGCCGCTCCTTTGCAAAAAAATTTTCTCAAAGCGTTGTCTTAAAAGTCGCTCTAACGCATCCGTTATCATCTATTATAATAAATGACGACAAAGTCCCGGACGCCCCGCGGGGACTCGTCCCCGCGCGAACGTCCGCCAATTTACCCGGGCAGACCAGAGGAGGCCATACCATGCCGACGCCATTTGAGGAAAACGGGCTTCAGACTCCGCCACAGCGCGGGACCACGCTTCACATCATATCCCGACTCTGCTCTTTGGCTGCCATATTCCTGGCGGCGCTTCTCGTCGTCTACTACGGTAACGCCCTTCTGTCGGAGCTCTACGAACGCCTCATCAACAGGCAGGACAACGTCACGACGCTCTCCTTTGCCCTCTCCAAGGTTTTGATCCGAGGGCTGCAGAACATGCTGGTCGTCGTCGCCTGGCAGGCCGTCGCCCGAAAGCTCTCGCACCGCACCACGCATTTTGCGGACGCGGTCAACATCGTGGTCCCTCCCGTAGCCTTCATGGCAACCGCGTGGCTCCTGCCGTGCCTCTCCCCGGACCTGGCGCTCTCCTTTTCCGTGCACCCCGTCCTGGCCTTTCTCCTGCTGTGCCTGTTCCACGCCCTTACCCTGCGCGTGGAGAACGTGCTGGACCGGAGCCTGGCCCTCATCCTCTGGCTCTTCGCCTCCCACAGCCTGGAGATGATCATGGGGGTGCCCTTCCCTCAGTCCGCCCTGCCGGAGGCCGACGCAGCCTTCGTCAGCATGACGGGCTTTACGCTCTTCTTCTGCTTCCTGGCCGGCGCCATGTCCTCCTCCTGGCTGCTGGTCAAGTACTCCATCCGACTGAGCGTCCTGAAGAACTCCTGGATCGGCGCGGAGCTGAAGCGTGGCGAAACGAGCGTCAGCGGGATCAACATGCTGGACGTCAACAACCTCGTACACGACATGAAGAACGTCATCGCCGTTATCAAGGGCACGGCGAGGATGATGGACAAAAAGGAGCCCTCCGAGAGGACGCAATTGCTTCTGAAGGCCGCGGACTACATGGGGACCATGACCCAGGAACTCCTGTCGGGGGACGAGAAACACGACCTCGCCATGAGCGAACTCTTCCGCACGATCGAGCGCCACAGCAGCGCCTTCCCCTGGAGGGACGAGGTTTCGATGCACGTCGCACCGGAGGCCGAGGAGGCGCACATCATGGCGAACAAGCTGCGTCTTATCCGGGCTGTCTTCAACATCCTGGACAACGCCTGGCGCGGCAACACGCTGGTGGGCGCCCACGGCATCCTGCTGCAGGCGCGGCTGGACGCCAACGGACGCATGGCGGAGGTTGAGATCGTCGACAACGGCCCCGGCTACAGTGGAACTCAGGTGGCGGGACGGTCCGGCTGGGGCTCCACGGGGTTGGGGCTGGCCTTCACGCGGCGGGTGATCTCGCTGCACGGGGGCTCCCTGGCGATCACCAGCCGAAAGGACCAAAAGCGCGGAGCCAGGGTGGTTATTTACCTCCCGATCCTTCAGAGCCCGCAGCCTTCGACGCCCGGCGCCTGAGGCACAGCCACGCGGCGTAGCCCGTGGCGATGAGGAGCGCCACGCCGACGCAGCTCAGGCTGATGACGTGCAGGTAGCGCCCCAGCCCCTCCTGGTGCTCCCCCAGAAGGTAGCCAACAAGCGTCAGGGCAACGACCCACACCCCTGCGCCCAGCGCCGTGAAGGCCGTGAAGGTTCCGAGCGGCATTCGGGCGATGCCGGCGGGAAGCGAGATGTACTGGCGGATGACGGGCACCAGACGGCCGACGAGGGTGCTGACGTGTCCGTGCCGGATGAAGAACCTCTCCGCCTTCGACACGGACTCCTCCGACACCAGGAAGTACCTGCCGTACTTCAGGAGCAGCGGCCGGCCCAGGCGGACCGCCACCCAATAGTTGAAGAGCGCGCCGAGGACGCTGCCCACAATGCCGGCGGCGATGGCGCCCCAGAGGGACATTTCGCCACGCCATGCCAGGTACCCCGCGGGAGGCATCACCACCTCGCTGGGGAAGGGGAAGAACGAGGACTCCAGGAACATCAGGCCCGCTATCCCCGCGTAGCCCAGGCGCCCGATCGTTTCCACCAGCCAGGCGACGAAACCGCCAAAGGCGTTCCGAAGCGGCGCGGCAAAGATCAGGGCGCCGCAGCAAAGGGCGCCGCACAGCGTCGCCAGAAGGGCCAGTTTCTTCCAATGTGCGAGCATCTCTTTTCAGCTTCCTCCCAAAACTCAGCAAATTCGACAACCCGGCGGCTATTTTACGCGACCCCCGCGCCGGTCGCCAGAGGTGGACGGCGTATCCCGCCCTCCGGACTTGGAGGGCTGCCGAATATAAGGTGGAGGATTTTGCCTTTCCCCAAAAGAGCGATTAAGCCGGGGCGCTGCCGCCGATCATCCTGAGGAAGTCCTCCTCGCTGATGATGGGGACTCCCAGCGCCTCCGCCCGCTTTCGCTTGCTTCCCCCGCCCGCGCCCGCCACGAGGAAGCTGGTCTTCGAGCTGACGCTGCCGGAGGCACTGCCGCCGTGGGCCTTGACCAGCGCCTCCGCCTCGGCGCGCTTCAGGGAGGAGAGCTCTCCCGTGAAGACGAAGGACTTTCCCGTAAGCTCCGTGCCCTCGTGACCGGCGGCGTCTTCCGAGGAGAACTTCAGCCCGCGCTCCCTCAGCCGCTCCACGAGCGCCAGGTTCGCCTCATCGCGGAAGAACGCCTCGACGGAGGAGGCGATGACCGGCCCCACGCCCTCGACGTCCGCGATCTCTGCCTCCGAGGCTGTCGACAGGGCGTCCATGCTGCCGAAACGTTCCGCCAGGAGCTCCGCCACGCGCTTGCCCACGAAGCGGATGCCAAGCGCCGCGATGAGCGCCTGGAGCGGACGGCCCTTCGAGGCCTTGAGCGCGCCCATCAGGTTCTTGGCGGACTTCTCTCCCATGCGGTCCAGCGAGGCCCAGTCCTCCTCCGTCAGATCGTAGATGTCGGAGAGGGTTTTGACCCGACCGCTGTCGATCAACTGCTCTGCCAGCCGCTCCCCCAGCCCCCGTATGTCGAGCCCGGCGCGGGAAGCGAAGTAGCGCAGGCCCTCCTTCAGTTGCGCGGGGCAGGAGGCGCGGTTCGGACAGCGCAGCACCGCCTCGTCCGGCAGTCGAACCGCCTCGGACCCGCAGGCGGGGCAGCGCTCCGGCATCTCGAAGGGCCGCTCCGCACCCGTGCGGCGTTCCTTCTCCACGGCCACGACCTCCGGGATGATCTCGGCCGCCTTGCGGACGCGCACCACGTCGCCCACGCGAACGTCCTTGCGCCGAATCTCGTCCTCGTTGTGCAGGCCCGCGCGCTGCACAACGGTGCCCGCCAGCCGCACCGGCTCCAGGTTGGCCACCGGCGTCAGGGCCCCCGTGCGTCCCACGGAGATGTCGATGCTCAGGATCCTCGTCCGCGCCTCCTCCGGCGGGTACTTGTAGGCCACCGCCCAGCGCGGCGCATGGGCCGTGGCCCCCAAGCCGTCCCACAGCGTCAGGTCGTCCAGCTTCACCACGGCGCCGTCCGTCACGTAGGGCAGGGAAAAGCGTCTCTCCTGCCATTCGACGATGAACGCCTCCGCCTCGGCCAGCGACGCGCAGCGCCGCCAGGCCGGCTGGATGGGCAGGCCGTGCTCCGCCAGCCACTCCAAGGCGTCCCCCTGACGCGTCACGCCGAAGGACGGGGCGTCAACGAGGTAGTAGAGGAAGGCGTCCAGGCCGCGCTCTGCGACGATGCGCGAGTCCAACTGGCGCAGCGTGCCCGCAGCGGCGTTTCGCGGATTGGCGAAGGGTGGCTCGCCCCGTTCCTCCCGACGCTCGTTCAGCGCATTGAAGCGGTCCCACGTCATCAGCACCTCGCCGCGCACCTCCACGCGCCCCGCTGGAGCGCCCTTCAGCCGCATGGGAAGGGGCCGTAGGGTGCGCAGGTTCTCCGTCACGTCCTCCCCGACGCGGCCGTCCCCCCGCGTGGCCCCCCGGACGAACCGACCGTCCTCGTAGAGCAGCGAGACGGCCAGGCCGTCGATCTTCATCTCGCAGGTGAAGGACCAGTCGTCCTCCGGAACGTCCCCCCGGATGCGCTCCAGGAAGGACGACAGCTCCCCCGGACTGAAGACGTTGTCTAGGGACAGCATGGGGCGTTCGTGGCGCACCTTCTCGAACCCCTCCAGCACCGTGCCGCCCACGCGGCGCGTCGGCGAATCCGGCCGCACCCGGTCCGGGTGTGCGCGCTCAAGCTCCGCCAGCTCTCGGACCAGCGCGTCGTATTCCGCGTCGGGGATATCCGGCGCGTCCTCGTCGTAGTAGAGGCGCGCATGGCGCGCCAGCTCCTCGTAGAGCTCCGCCATGCGCGCCGCATCGTCCTGCCCGCGCTCAAGTCCGCGGTCGACTCCGCCCACGTCGTTCATGAAAACCTCCCCCAAGGATTAAGACGGCACGGCGCCCTCGCGCGGCTCCTCCGCCGCCCAGACCGTCGCCTCGACCCGGCAGGCTGCCGGCTTGTCGTGAGCGACGGTCACTCGCTCAATCGATCCTTTCCGTTGAAAGCCCCGCCGCCGACACGGCTTTCCTCAGCAGGGCGTCGTCAACCGTCCCCTCCGGCGGCATGTAGACCTCTATCCATCGTTTATCCGGCCGAACGAGGACCCCTTCGACGCCCTCCAGGGCCTCCAACGCCGCCCTAGCCTTGTCTTCCCTCGTCGCACTTGGAGCCCCCTCCAGCTTGACGACTTTGTAGTCCTGGCGCTCGATCTTGAAGATGACCGGCCTCGTTCCGTCGTTGCAGCAGGCGATCATCATCCTCTCGTCGTTGGTCCAGTGCCTCATGATGCTGCCGCCCTGCAGGGCGGTGTAGATGTAGCGGCTGATGCAGTCCCATGCCTCCCCGCACTGACTGCCCCTTCCCATGGTCCAGAAGGTGTCCTCGTCGGCGTATCGGTAGAAGATGAACTCGTCACCGACGTGATAGAAGGGGCAGGGGCCGGATTTTGGGTCGGCTAAGTACTTCTCCTGATATTCCGGAAAACATTTCGTGTCGATCACCGTGACCTTGCATCGATGCTGCATCGCATTCCACCCCCCGAATGGCTTTCAAAACGACGGCCCTGACGCCGCGCGTTTCCGTCGGAACGCGAAGTGAAAGAGCTCCGGCCATCGCCGCCGCGCTCCTGTTCCGTTCCTGGCCTCACTCCCTGCCGAACCGCCTCAGGAGTTCCTCCGGCCCCAGGACCAGCATCGTGGGCCTGCCGTGGGGGCAGTGGAAGGGCTGAACGCACCGGTGGAGGTCGCGCCACAGCGCCAGGGCCTCCGCCGAAGCCAGAGCGGTGGTGAGCTTCACGGCCGCCTTGCAGGCCATGGTCGCCCACGTCCGCCACAAAAGCTCCTTCGCGTCGCCGTCCTGGTCCCCCTTCAGCGCCGCCAGGGACGCCCTCAACAGGGCCTCCGGCTCCGGCGCGCCGTCGGGCAGCGCGGGGACGGCGGCGAGGCGAAGGCCGCCCTCATGGCTCTCCAGGCTGAAGCCCGCCGCTTCGAGGGCGGCGCGGTACTCCTCCGCCTCTAGGGCCAGCGTCGGCGGCAGCGGCGTCGGGATGAGGAGCTTCTGGACCGCCGCCTCTCCCGTGGCCCGGTCGCGAATCCGTTCGTACCCCACCCGCTCGTGCGCCGCATGGGGGTCCATCAGCACCAGCCCCTCCGGCGTGTCAAAAATCAGGTAGCCCTGGGAGGTCTGCCCCATGTAGACCGGAGCCTCCATCGCCGGAGTGTCCTCCGGCGATGGGCTCGGTTCGTCCCTCTCCTCCCGCGGCGACAGCGCCGCGGGAGGAGAGGACGCGGGCCGGGCGGGCCCGCCGAAGTCGGGCGGCGCGACGCGGCTGAAGGGCGATAGGGGAGGGGAGGACGCAGGGGGCGGGTCGAGCCGCGGGGCCGTAGGACGGAGCGTCGGGCCCTCCCGGAAGCTCCAGCCGCGCTCCATGACGGCGGCGCGGGACCCCGCGCCCGACGCCGCCGCGCCCGCCGACGGGAACGTCAGAGGGGCTGGGGCGCCCAGCTTCCCCGCCGCCTCCCGCACGGCCTCGAACACCTCCCCCGCGTAGCGGAAGCGCACCTCCGCCTTGGCCGGGTGGATGTTGACGTCCACCAGCGACGGGTCCAGGGACAGGAACAGGGCCCAGTTCCCCGTCAGCTCCCGCGCGGCCGCGGTCACCGCCCCCTTGACGACGGGGTCGTTCACGGCGCGCCCGTTGACGAAGGCCATGACGTCGCTGCGGCCCTGCCGTGACTGCAGCCAGGCGACGAGGGACAGGTGTCCGGCCTCGGCCTCCGCCGTCTGAATGGGAGGTTCTGCGCCCCACAACCGCTCCAGGACGCGCCGGCGGTCCCCGCCCCCGTCCGTAGAGAGGACCTCGCGCCCGTCGTGCTCCAGGGCGAAGCTCACGTCCGGTCGGGCCACGGCGTACTCCCGCATGACGGAGGCCGCGCGGCGCAGCTCGCCCGACGCGCTCTTCATGAACTTGCGCCGCGCGGGGAGTTCCTTGAACAGCTCGTCTGCCTGGACGCGCGTCCCCGGTGCGCAGGCTGCGGCGACGTGCTCCGTCACGCGCCCCCCTGAGGCGCGGATCAGGCCGCCCGCCCCGCCCTCCGGCCGGCTGCGAATTTCTAGGTCCGCCACCGCGACGAGGCTGGCCAGCGCCTCGCCCCGATAGCCCAGGGTGCGGATGTTCTCCAGGTCCTCGATGCCCCGGAGCTTGCTGGTGGCGTGCGGCAGAAGCGCCAGGGGCAGGTCCTCGAAGCCGATGCCGCAGCCGTCGTCCTCCACCACGATGCGCAGCCGCCCTCCATCCCACAGGCGCACCCGCACCCGGCGCGCGCCCGCGTCCAGCGCGTTCTCCACCAGCTCCTTGACGGCCGAGGCCGGACGCTCCACCACCTCGCCCGCCGCGATGCGGGTCCAGACTCCCTCCGGCAGCTCTCGAATCTCAGGCATGACTCAACGCCCTCACGCTCTTCTCCTTCAGCCGGCGAAGGGCCTCCAGCGCCTGATCCGGCGTCAGGACCTCCGCGTCCAGCTCCGCCAGCTCCTCCACCACGGCGTCCGTCTCCGGCGAAAACAGGAGGAGCTGACGCCTCAGCGCTCTCTGGGGCAGGGGGGGCGGGAGGTTCGCGCGCTCAAAGCCCTCGCGTTCGAGGAGCTCCAGGAGCTCGAAGGCCCGGCGCAGCACGGAGGGGGGCAGGCCCGCAAGCCGCGCCACCTCGATGCCGTAGGAGCGATCCGCGGGGCCGGGCGTCACCTGGTGGAGGAACAGGATCCCCGTCTTGCCCTCGGCCACGGCCATGCTGAGGTTTTTCACACCCTGAAGCTTGTCCTCCAGGTGGGTCAGCTCGTGGTAGTGTGTGGCGAAGAGCACGCGCGCCCGGCTCTCTGCCTGCAGGTGCTCCAGCACGGCCCAGGCGATGCTCATCCCGTCCCAGGTGGCCGTCCCCCGTCCCACCTCGTCCAGGATCACGAGGCTGCGGTCCGTGACGTTGTTCAGGATGTTGGCCGTTTCCAGCATCTCCACCATGAAGGTGCTGCTGCCCCGCACCAGGTCATCCCGTGCACCGATGCGCGTGAACACCCGGTCCACGAGGCCTATGACGGCGCTCTCCGCCGGGAGCCAGAGGCCCGCCTGGGCCATGATGGCGAGGAGCGCCGTCATGCGCAGCCAGGTGGACTTGCCCGCCATGTTGGGGCCGGTCAGGATGACGACGCGGGCGCCGTCGCCCCCCAGCGTCACGTCGTTGGGGACGAAGGCCGCGTCCTCCATGGCTGCCTCCAGCACCGGGTGGCGGCCCCCCCGAACGGAGAACTCCGTGGAGTCGTTCACCGTGGGGCGGACGAAGTTTCGCTCCCGCGCCACGACGGCCTCGGAAGCCAGACAGTCCAGCACGCCCAGGAGGTGCCCCGTCACCTGCAGGTCGGCGCCGGCCTGCACCACGCGCTCCGTCACCTGCTGGTACAGCTCCCCCTCGACGCGCGCGATCTCCCCTTCGCTGCGCAGCATCCGGTCCTGAAAGTCCCGAAGCTCCGCCGTGACGAAGCGCTCCGCATTGACCAGGGTCTGTCGGCGCTCGAAGTGGGGCGGCACCGTGGTCAGGCCCGTGCGCCCGACCTCCAGGTAGTAGCCGAAGGCCCGGTTGTAGCCGACCTTCAGCCGCGGCGTGGCGCAGGCCGCGCGCTCGCGCTCCAGGTAGCCCGCCAGCCAGGCCTCTCCCTTCCCCGCAGCGTCGCGCCACGAGGCCAGCTCGGAGCTGAAGGAGGACCGGATCACGGCCCCCTGTCCCAGCGCCCGCGGCAGGTCGTCCTCGAGGGCCTCCTCCAGGTATTGGCGGAGCTCCGAGGCGTCGGGGAAGGAGCGGAACAGGCCCGCCAGAGGCTCCGGGAACTCCACGGCGAGGAGGTCCGGCAGGAGGCGCAGGGTGTCGCGGACCGCGGCCAGGTCCCGCGGCGTCCCCTCGCCCAGGGCGAGGCGCGACAGGGCGCGCTCCACGTCCCGCGTCCCGGCCAGGAGGTCCTGGAGGCGGGACGACGCGGGCGCGTCGTCTGCGATAAGGCCGATGCAGGCCTGACGGCGCTCGATGGCGGCGACGTCCATCAGCGGGCGCAGCAGCCAGCCCCGCAGCGTGCGGCGCCCCATGGGGGTGCGGCAGCGGTCCAGGCAGGAGAACAGCGAGGCGCCCCCCGCCGCCGTTTCCGGGATCAGCTCCAGGTTGCGCTGGGCGGCCTCGTCGATGACCATGCGGCCCTTCACGAAGAGCGGCGTCACGCGCAGCACGTGGCGCACCGCGCTGAACTGCGTCGCGGAGAGGTAGTCCAGCACGGCCCAGGCCGGCCCCACGCAGGGGTCCTCCTCCTCGACGCCGAAGGACGCGAGGCGCGCCCCGCCCAGGGCGGAGGAGAGCCTACGGGCCGCGTTCGCCGTCTTGAAGGCCTCCGGAGCGGCGGGGCGCAGGGGCCGTCCCTCCAGAAAGCCCGGCAGGGCGCCTTCCAGGTTGGAGGGGAAGAGCACCTCCCCCGGCGCGAAGGCAGAGAGCAGCGCCGCGGCCTCCTCCTCCGGCAGCGTGCCGGCCTCAAGGCTGCCCGTTTCCACGGCCAGAAGCGCCAGCGCCACGCGTCCGTTCCGCAGGGGCAGGAGGGCGGCCAGGTGTCCCGCCTCCGTCCCCTCCTCAGGCACGTAGGTGCCGGGCGTCACGACGCGCACCACGCGCCGCTCCACCACGCCCTTCTGCGGGACCAGGCCGACCTGCTCGCAGATGGCGGCGCGGTAGCCGGCCTTGATCAGCCGGCCGAGGTAGAGGGAGAGCGCGTGGTACGGCACGCCGGCCATGGGGATCTTCTTCTCGCTGTCCCGCGCGGTCAACGCGATGTCCAGCACGGACGCGGCGACGCGGGCGTCGTCGAAGAAGAGCTCGTAGAAATCCCCCATCCGAAACAGCAGGAGCGCGTCCGAGTACTGCTCCTTGAAGGCCTTGTACTGATCCAGCCAGGGCGTCATCTTGACGTCCCCAGGGACCGCTTCCTCCCGCGCCACGGTCAGGCCCCCTCCCGCCATGCATCCTGGCCGCTCAGGCGCTCCAGCGCGTTGAGCAGCTTGCCGTTCAGGTCCGGCACGTCGACCCGAAGGTCGGCCAGGAGGGTGCGCACGCGCTGCCGCTCCGTGTGCCCGGCCCAGGGGCAGGACGCATGAGCCAGCACCGGCAGGGCCAGGCGCTGCGCCTCGTCGACGATCGCGGGCTCCGTGGAGAGCACCAGGGGGCGGATCACCGTGACGCCGGCCCTCGACATGTGGACGACGGGCAGGAAGCTCCGCGCCCGCCCGGCCTGGAGCAGGTTCATGAAGAATGTTTCCGCGGCGTCGTCCATGGTGTGTCCCAGCGCCAGCCTGTTGAAGCCGTGCTGTGCGGCCCAGGAGCTCAGGACCCCGCGGCGCATGTTGGCGCAGAAGCTGCACGGGGAGCGCTCCTGGCGCTCCTGAATGATCTCCACGATGGGTTGGGCCGCCACGGCGTAGGGCACGTCCCGGGCCGCGCAGTAGGCCGCCAGCCCCCTCGTGTCCATGCCCGTCAGGCCCACGGTGCAGGCGGCCAGGTCAAAGGAAACCGGGCTGCGCCGCCGGAGGTCCGACAGCGCGTGGAGCAGGACGAGGCTGTCCTTGCCCCCAGACAGGCCCACCAGCACCCGGTCCCCCGGCTCGATCATGCGCCAGCGCGCCAACGCGCGACCAATGCGCCTCCTCAGGGCGTGGCACAGCGGCGCGCTCCAGACCTCCTGCGCGCTCCCCCCGGCTAAAGCTTCGCGGTCCAGCTCCAAACGGCAGCAGCTCCTTCTTGAAAGAGAAATTCCCCCAGTGAAACTATGATAACACAGGTGGATTAAAGCCTCGTGGAGCGATACGCGGCGCGCTCCTCCTCCGGGACCATGCGGCCGCCGGTGCTCCAGACGACGTGGACGGAACGCCTCAGCTGCTCCTCCGTGAAGCGGCGGCAGTACATCCGCCCCGTTTCGGTCCCGAAGACGGCCTCCAGCGCGGCGTAAGCGGCGCAGGCGCTCGGCTCCATGAACAGGCCCTCGGTCCCCTCCAGCAGGCGCAGGTAATCGTAGAGCCGGCCGTCGCTGACGGTGGCGATGCCGTCCAGCATGTCCCTCATCACCCGCCCCACGAAGCCGGAGGGCCGTCCCACGGCAAGCCCGTCGGCCTGGGTGCGCCCCGTCAGGCCGACGTCCTGAACGGAGATGCCGTTCCCCTTGCCCGTGGCCATGCCCAGCAGCATGCAGGGAGCCTGAACGGGCTCGGCGAAGAAGGCGTGCACGCCGTCGCCGAAGAGCTGTTTGAAGCCGAAGGTCACGCCCCCCGGCGCGCCGCCGACGCCGCAGGGGATGTAGAGGAACAGGGGACGGTCCGTCCCCGGCGCGATGCCCAGCTCCTCCAGCTGGACCTTGGTGCGCCCGCCCGCCACGGCGTAGCCGAGGAAGAGCATCCGCGAGCTCTCGTCGTCCACGAAGAAGCTCTTGGGGTCCTCGTCCGAGAGCCGCCGTCCCTCCCGCACCGCAGCGCTGTAGTCGCCGTCGTACTCCTTGACCGTGACCCCGTGGCGGCGCAGCAGGTCCTTCTTCCAGCGGCGCGCGTCCGACGACATGTGGACGATGGCCTGGTAGCCGATGGCCGCGGACATGATGCCGATGCTCAGGCCAAGGTTCCCCGTGGAGCCCACCTGCATCTTGTACTGGGCAAAGAAGTCCCGGTGGTCCGCCAGGACGGAGTAGTCGTCGGTCGGGCGCAGGATGCCGGCCTTCAGGGCGAGCTCCTCCGTGCGGCAGAGCACTTCGTAGATGCCGCCGCGCGCCTTGACGGACCCCGCGATGGGCAGGTCGCCGTCCCGCTTCAGGAACAGGCGGCCCGGGACGGGAGCGGAGAGCGCCGCCTGCATGCGGGGCGTTTCCGTGAGGGGGGACTCGATGATGCCGTCCCCCGTTTCCGGGAAGCGGCGCTTCAGGAACGGAGCGAAGCGGCGGAGCCGCGCCGCCGCGTCCTCCACCATGGCCTCGTTCAGCGGGAAGCCGGGATCGGCCTCCGCGAAGGGCTTCACGTCCGGGTTCAGCCACAGAAAGTCCCGCGCTTCGACGAGCTCGGATGGAACGTTTCGCATTCAGATGACCTCCTCATGGGATGCTGACGATCCCGTAATCACGATGCAGAACGGGCTGCGCGCGCCAGGGAAAGGTGTCTTTCGCGCTCTGCTTCGGCTGGGTCCACGGCTTCGACCGATCTTTTGGGAAAATCATAGCACATGAGGGACGCACAGGACGAGGCTCGGGGGAGATCAGGAGGAGGGCACAGCGCAGGACGGCGGGTTCTGGCCTTTCCCGCCGCGCTATAGTACAATGCCTCATAAGAAGCGTCGGCGCAACCCGTTTCGGCGTTTCACCACAGCCGGCGGACGGGGTTGCTCTCCGCGTCTGGATAGTGTCGGCGACTGGACGTTTTTATTTTTGTTGTTGATTTTTGTTATAGAGAGAAGGGAGAACACACATGAACGAAGTGCTGCAGCAGATTGCGGACGTCGGCGTCATACCCGTCGTCACCGTAGACAACCCGAACCACGCGCTGCCCCTCGGCACGGCCCTGTTGGCGGGGGACCTGCCCGTGGCGGAGGTCACGTTCCGCACCAACGCGGCGGAGGAATCCATCCGCGTCCTGGCCTCGGAGCTGCCGGACCTCCTCGTGGGGGCGGGCACCGTGCTGACCGTGGAACAGGCTCAGAAGGCCGTTTCCGCCGGCGCGAAGTTCATCACCAGCGCGGGCTTCAACCCGGAGCTGGTGAGGTACTGCACGGAAAACGACATTCTCGTCATCCCCGGCGCCAACACGCCGACGCAGGTGGAGCAGGGGCTTCGGTCGGGGCTCTCCCTGGTGCGCTTCTTCCCCGCGGAACAGTCGGGCGGGCCGGCCATGCTGCGCGCCCTCGCGGCCCCCTACCACGCCATGCATTACATCCCCTCCGGGGGCGTGAACGCCACGAACCTTCAAGGCTACCTGGCCCTGCCCTGCGTCCTGGCTGCGGCGGGCAGCTGGATGGCGCCGCCCGACCTCATCGCCGCGGAGAGGTTCGACGACATCGCACGGCTTTCGCGCCAGGCCGTCATCCAGGCCGTGGGCTTTGAGCTGGACCACGTGGGCATCAACGAACCTGACGCGGGCACGGCTCAGGAGGAGTCCGAGCTCATGTGCGACCTCTTCGGCTTCCCGCTTCGGCAGGGCAACAAGAGCTTCTTCGTGGGCGACGGCTTCGAGTTCATGAAGACGCCCTTCCTCGGAATGCACGGACACATCGCGCTCTCCGTCCTCAGCATGACGCGCGCCCTGGCCTTCCTCGCCCGCAAGGGCATGGGGACGCGCAGCGAAACGGAACGGCACGACGAGCGGGGGCGGCTGACCTTCGTCTACCTGGACCGCGAGATCGGGGGCTTCGCCATCCACCTGATGCAGCGGTGATGCCGACCGGGCGGATGGCCTCGCCGCTGCATCAATCCGCCACCCTGGCCCGCCCCGCGCGCTTCAGGAGCTGCGTGACGCTCGTTTCAAAGAGCGGCATGGGGTCGACGTACTGTCCCGCGAGGCACAGGCCATAGTGCAGGTGCGGGCCCGTGACGCGGCCCGAACGCCCGCTGCGCCCGACGACCTGCCCGCGCGCGATGCGCTGCCCCTCCTTCACCAGGCTCTCGTTCAGGTGAAAGAAGACGCTCACCACCCCGTTCCCCGAATCCACGTAGACGCTGCCTCCCGCGTAGTAGTGGTCGCCCACCAGGATGACCGTCCCGGCAAAGGGCGCGCGCACCGCCGTGCCCACCGCAGAGCGCAGGTCCGTCCCCGCGTGGTAGCCGCGCGGCGTACCGTTGTAGACGCGCTGGAAGCCGTAGCTGCTGGTGACCTTCATCAGGTCGAGGGGCTTTTGGGCTGGCGTCGTCCATTTGCGCTGCACCGTCATGGTCCCCTTGGCCCGCGCGGCCAGCGCGGCCTCGCGCTTGATGCGGGCCTGTTCGCCCTTCGGAGGGCTCACCATCTTCGGGCTGACCCTCAGCCGCTCCTGGGGGTACTTCCGGGCCCGCAGCACCACCTTACCCTTCACGTGGAAGCGCTGCCCGCCCTGGGTGAACTCGAACAGGATGGGGTACTCCCCCGGCTTGACATCGCGCACGTAGGAGCCCAGCAGCGCGTAGGAGATGCGCCCGTCGCCCCCCGGCTCCACGTCCAGCGATACCGTCCGCTTGAGCCACGTGACCGTCGGGGCGTCGTAGTCGGCGTCCGAGGTGATCGACACGGCGAAGGCCTGCCCCACATCCCAACTGGTGGGGAAGGAGACGAAAGCGGCCCCCCAGGCAGGGCCTCCCCAGGTCGCGGCCACAAGGCAGAGAAGCATGGCGCATCTCAATAGGCCCCGCCATCCTGCCCCGCACCCCGTCGTCCTCGATGGGCCGCCCGACGCAGCCCCGCTGTTTTTTTTCGGACCCAACGTGCTCATTGCTCCTTGCTGTCCTCCCGGTTGAGCTCCCGCATCAGCCCGCGGATGATCGCCGTCAGGGGCCGCGCAGACTTGGCCATGACGGACAGGACCTCTCTCGCCGTCAGCGGCTTCTCCGACAAGCCTGCAGCCTTGTTTGCAACGCAGGAGAGCACCGCGGTTTCGAGCCCCATGGAGTTGGCGACGATGACCTCCGGCACCGTGGACATGCCCACAAGGTCCGCCCCCATCATGCGGGCCATGCGGATCTCCGCCGGCGTTTCGTAGGACGGTCCCTTAAAGGCGGCGTAGACGCCGCGCCGCAGCTGCACGCCCGCCTCATCCGCCGCCCGGTCCAGCAGCTTCAGGAGGCGCGGGCTGTAGGCGTGGGTCAGGTCCGGAAACTGGACGTCCCAGCGCATGTCAAGGGGGCCGGCCAGGGGGTTGTCCCCCATCAGGTTGATGTGGTCCTCCACCGCCGCGATGGTGCCCGGCTCCATCTGCGCGCTGATCCCTCCGGAGGCGTTCGTCGCCACGTACTGGCGCACGCCCATCATCCTCGCCACGCGCGCCGGAAACGCCGCTCTGCGTATGGAATGGCCTTCGTAGTAGTGTATGCGCCCCTGCATCACCACCACGGGCCGGCCCTCCAGCTTCCCCAGCACCACGCACCCCGCGTGCCCCGGCGCGGTGGGCACCGGCCAGTGCGGGATGTCCTCCACGTCCACCGTACACGGGTCCTCCACCGCCTCCGCGACGGCCCCCAGCCCTGACCCCAGCACCACGGCGGTCAGCGGCTCACAATACACCCTCTGCCTCTGAAGGATGTAGAGGGCGGCGTCAAACGCACACTCATAGGAGCTCTTGTCATCCTGAACCATTCCATAACCTCCTCGTTATCTCCGTTAGGCAATATTTTGGAAGAGAAGTCCGCGGCCCCTTTCGGCTAACCCGTCAAGCGCGGGGGTGAAAGCGATCGTACTCGTCCCGCATCTCGCGGTCGAAGTGGGCGTAGACCTGCGTCGTCATGATGGAGGAGTGCCCCAGCATCTCCTGCAGCGTGCGCATGTCCATGCCGCGGGACAGAAGGTGCGTGGCGAAGCTGTGGCGCAGGATGTGGGGGTAGAGACGGGCGCGTGCGATCCCCGCCATCTCGCCGCGCCGCCGAAGGATGCGCCAGAGGTCCACGCGGCTCAGCCGGCGCCCCCGACAGGACAGGAACACGAAGGGCAGTCCCCGTCCGTTCAACTGCGGCCGCGCCGCCTCCAGGTACGTCCGCACGCTGCGGGCGGCGCCCCCAAGGAAGGGGACAACGCGCTCCTTGTCCCCCTTGCCCACCGTTCGCAGCAGGTGGGACTCGAAGTCCAGGTCCAGCACCTTCAGGCCGCAGATCTCGCTGGCCCGCAGGCCGCAGCCGTAGCCCACCTCAACGAGGGCGGCGTCGCGCACGTCCAGGGGCTTTGAGCCCCGGCAGGCCTCGAAGAGCCGCTCGATCTCCGCCTCGTTCAGGACGCGGGGCTCCAGATGAGTTTTTTTAGGCAGCTCCGGAAGGGGAAACTCCCCGTCCTCCCCGCGCTCCATCTCCACGTAGCGTCCCCAGGACCTCAGCGCCGCGATGGCCCGCTGCTGGGTGGAGCGCGCCTTCCCCTCCGCCTCCAGGCTGCGGCGGAACGCGGAAACGGCAGCCTCCTCCATCGGGTAGGGGGGCAGGGCCGCCGTCTGGCAGAAGCGCAGCCACTGACGCAGGTCGGAGGCGTAGCTCTCCGCCGTCAGGCGGCTGCGCCCGCGCTCTGCCTCAAGGTAGGTAAGGAAAGCGTCCACCAGTGCGTCGGCTTCGCGAAAGTCCATGACGTCCCTCCAGCGCGCCCGTTTGGCGCGCGTTTCCTTTCATTATACAACGCGGGCCAGGCTGCGGCCCGCGCTGCAGGGCATGAACGCAGGACAGTCGGAGCCAGGAGTGGCGAAGCGGTATCGGTCCATTAAAAGGTATCGGAAGGGAAGTTGCGTCGCCTCCAGGAAAGTGAAGGCCTTCACGCAAGGTCTTTCACCTCGCGATGACGGCCGATCCGCAGAAGTCCGGAAGGCAGACGTATCCGGCATGGTTTTCGGTGCAGAACTCCTTGACTGCCTGACGGACGCCCGGATACTCTCCGTTGTTGAAATCATGGATCATGAGGTAACCGCCCGGCGATAATCGAGGGTAAAAGAACCGAAGCCCTGCCAGGGTCGGTTGATACAGGTCAACGTCGAGGCTGGCGAAGCAAAAGCTCTCATCGATGCCATCCGCCGTGTCGGGGAACCATCCTTTTTTGACGATGCAGTTTTCTCCGTGCTCCATTTTCTCCAAGACCAGCGGAACGGATGTCTGCGAAAAATCCTGCGAGCCCGCTGAAAAATTTTTCTTCCGGTCGACGTCCGCATCGCGCCCATCAAAGCCCTCGAAGGTATCGAAGAGGTAGAGCTTTTTATCGGGGAAAAAGTGGTTGATCTTTCTGGCAAAATCTCCGCGGTAGACGCCCAGCTCGGCTGCGGCTCCCGCGGTGGAGTAGCGATAGATCTCCCGTGATATCAACTCCAGGGCTGCTGCGCGTGGTTCGTAGTCATGAAGCGGTTTGTAGAACTTGTCGCTTTTGAACGTGGTGTAAACTGCGTTCCCAAATTTGTCCGCGATTAACTTGTGGAAGAAAAGCGAGGCATCGAACAGCTTACGCTTCCAGGTCATTCGTTGGCCAACTCCTTCATCAGTCAGAAATATTTAGGACATCTTTGCAATTTTAATACCACGGCATAAAATAAACCCGTTCCCTCCTGTGTTCTCTACACCGGAGGAAACGGGAATGATCGTTGGTGGCCCCAACGAGGTTCGAACTCGTGTTTTAGCCTTGAGAGGGCTACGACCTGGACCACTAGTCGATGGGGCCTTTCAATCGCTCCACGGCTCAAAAACGTGTTGCCGTGACAGCGGAAAAAATGATATCACAGGGGGTGCGATAGCGCAAGAGGGAATTTCCGTCCGCGGCTGGGAACAAGAGCCTTCTTTGCTGAGCTTACGAGGTGGCCGAACAGGACGACAAAAAAAATGCAGAAACAAGTCCGCTTTGGGGGGGTAAACGAAACTTGCCTCTGCATATCTGATAAGGGCCTTCAGGGGGAGCGGCTTTCGCCGCAGTTGAGATGAAACTTAATCCACACCCAGGCCTCCGGTATCAGCAAATTGAAGCGCCCAGCTCCTTGCAGGCCTCCAGCCCCTCAGCGTTCGGGGCTTCGTTGCAGGTCACGCTCGGCGCGGCGAGGGCAATGCCTGCCGCCTTACAATCGCTCTCCCAGCTCTCCATCCACTCGCCGCTGCCCCATCCATAGGAGCCGAACAGGGCGACCTTCTTCCCGGCGCACTTATCCTTCACGCCGTCGAACATCGGCTGGAACTCGGACTCCTCCAACACCTCGGAGCCCATAGCGGGGCACCCGAACGCAATGCCGCTGTAGCCGGCTGCCTTGTCCGCAGAGAACTCGCCGCACGTCAGGACGTCAACCTCCGCGCCCTTTGCCTTTGCGCCCTCCGCGACGGCCTTGGCCATCGCCTCCGTGTTGCCCGTCCCGCTCCAGTAAACCACAGCGACTTTGCTCATGTCAGCCCATCCTTCCTGTTGACCGAAATCTTAACCGGCGACGATCATCTGTTCCATCGACCGGCCCCTTGAATAGCACCGACCGTAGATCTCCGTACACCTTCGATACCTTGCGAAGACCTTCTGGGCCGCAGCCGCGTCGCCGTACACCTTCCACGTTCCGACGCACTTGCACCCCACGTCGCGATGATCCATAAAACCCCGAACGTCGTCGGGAGGATATCCCAAAAACAAGCCTATCTCGTGAGGGAACGCCCCTTCACGCCGCAACCTGCAGATCAACTCCGCTACGCACGCCCCCGGCGTGATGCGTCGGTATCCCCGTTCTCGAAGGATCTTCACCGCCTCTGCGTCCAGGAGGTCACGATCCAAACGCGACTTCCTGTAGAGGTAGAGCAACACCCTTCCGTTTTTCTTGCTCATCGGCACGAGGACCAGCCCCTTGGGGGACAGCATCCGATTGAGCCTTCTCACGTCCTGCCGAATCTCTTCATCCGACGTGTGTCGGGAGGTGAACAAACTGCCCGTCTTCAAACCGGCCAAGGTAGGAGCTGCATAGTCGATCAGTTCCTCCTCCGACACCTCCGCCACCCTCCTCGCACAGGGACGTCATCAACTTAAGTTCTTTTTCGTAAATACTAATTAGTTATTTCAAACTTCGAGAAGAAGTATATATTAGCCTTTTCGGTTTGTCAATACGTCTTTGAAAGAAAATTTTTTCGCCCTCAGCGCCTTCTTTTTAGAGAAAACGTTCGATCGGGTTGCCCGTCCCAATGAGGGGGAAGACAACCCGATCGGAGAGTTGGCGAAGCGTTGAGCCTTGCCGGACTATAACAAACGCGCGCCGGTTCCCAGGGAGAGGGGCAGGGCTGCGTTGAGCGATCAGGGAAGCGCTGCCGAAGGCCTGATGTCGTGTCTTGATTGTTGACGGGTGCGGTACTCCCCTAGATGTCGTAGTAGAACTGGTAATTCACGCTGGTGAGGCGGCCGCCCTCAACGCTGAGGGTCAGGACCTCCATGTCCCCGTGCCGCCACGTCAGCTCTGAATCGCTTCGGCTTTCGGGCTTCCCCAGCGCTTCGACGGCCTCGTCGGCGGTGGCGCCCAAGCGGAGGGCCTTGAAGGGCTTGCTGGTGGCCGTAGCGTTGAGTTCCACGAGCGAGCCGTTCAGGTACCCCGCGCTGTGCTCTTTCCACTCCAGGAAGTCCTTCACGATGGGACCGTCCTCGCTGGAAAGCGTTTCCCCATCTTCCTTCTCCGGGGTGCCGAAGAGAGCGCGGGCCTTCGTCGGCGTGATGCCGAAGGCCTGGTTCATGTTCGTCATGAAGCGCGTCCACGGAGAGTCCTGCTGGTCCTCCGGCGCGTAGGGCATCAGATATCGGCCCGATATCCATGCCGTCCCAGCCTTCGCGGGGTGCTCCACCTCATACCATGCATCGCCCGCCAGGGACGTCTCCGCCAGCACGACGAGGAGGTTGAAGTTTTGGACCTTCCCAATGATCTTCGTGTCCTGGACGCCGGGGTGGTCCCTCAGGCGGACGTCGTTGCCCGACACAATCCCCAGGGTGGGGAAGGTCACGAACCGCTCCATGGGGTCCGCCTGAGCCGTCCCCGCCAGGACCAGAGCCGCCAACAGGGCCGCCGCAAAATGCCCTCTTGTTCCGCGCATCACGGTCATCGCCTCCTAAGCGTCGAGGTAGTGGACGAAGCTCATCGACGCGACGCGCCCGCCCTTTACCTTGAAGTACAGGAAGGTCGCCGGGTCGAGCTCCCAGAATTGCCCGTCCTCGTCCTCTCCGTTGGGGGCCCCCAGCAGTTCATGGAGCTTCGTTTCGGGGTCCCCGATGCGGACCTCGCCGAAGGGCATGGTCCCCCCTGTGACGTCAACGCGATGGAGGGTGCCGTCCACGTACTCGGCCCTGTGGGTCGGGTAGGTCAGGATGACCCGGAGCCGGTTCATGGCACCCGGTTCGAACCAGAACTTCTCCTCCTTTTTTTCCTTGGGGGCGCCGAAGATGACGCGGGCCCGCGCCGGGGTGAGGCCGAAGCTCTGGGCGACCCGGACATGCATGGCGAAGGCCGGCGTCCCCAGGTCGTCGCCCTTATACGTATCGACGTACTTGCCGAACACCCAGGCCGTGCCCTTCTTGTCGGGGTGCTCGATCTCGTACCACACCGCGCCGTCCACGGCCGTCTCCCCGACGATGACGAAGCGATCCAGGTCGTTCAATCGCCCCGTGATGTTCGAGTCCGTGCTCGTGTCCGGGGCCTGCCGCAGCCGGACGTTTTCGCCCGTACAGATTCCGAACGTCGGGTACTCTTCCCCGCCCTCCGCGCCCGCCGCCAGAACCAGGGCCGCTGCCAGGGCGCACAAAAACCGTTTCGTGTCCATCGCATGATCCCTCCAGACCGTGATCTTTCGCAGGGGAGTCCGTGCCTCCTGCACGCCCATTATGCAACGTGAACTTCCTCTGCGGCAACACCCGAAAGAGGTGGTCTTTCCCGCCCCCTTCCCGCTCACGGGCCGTCAGACTCCCTTGTCGTCCCGCCCTCCCTCCCGATCGTCCGGGGCCTGCGCCTCTCCGGGGGCCTCCACGTGCGTTCGGTCATCGCCCCGTGGCTCCGTCCCATCGACGAAGAATTCGGCCTTGTGCGCGTTCCACAGCCACAGGGCGGCCCCGGCGAAGGCGAAGCCCAGGCCCAGCCCCCAGCCGACGTAGGCGCCCTGGTACTCGCCGCCGAAGACCCCTCCGCCGTACCCCGCCAGGGCGTAGCCGAAGGCGATGACGCTGAACATGGAGAGCGTTGTGATAAAGAGCCTCATGACATCGGTGACCTCCTCCAGAGATGGCGAACCTTTCGGGATAATGTACCATAGGCGGGGGGTCCTGTGTACTGCCTCCGCCGGCCGATGACGTTCTAGATGATATGATAGCTCGTCGGGATGGGAGAGGGGCGCCGGCTTGGCCGGCATTTTCTTTCGAGGAGATGGTGCGAGTGGAAGTTCGGCTTCCGATTTTGGACTTGACGCGGGCGTTTAAGGACATCCGCGAGGAGGTACAGGCGGCGGTGGACCGCGTGTTCGACGCGCAGTCCTTCATCCTGGGGCGGGAGGTGCGCGCCTTTGAGGAGCACGTGGAGAGCTACCTGGAGCTGCCGGAGGGCGCGGCGGTGGGCTGCGCCTCGGGGTCGGACGCCCTGCTGCTGGCCCTCATGGCCCTGGGTGTGGGGCCGGGGGACGAGGTCGTGACGACGCCCTACACGTTCTTCGCTACGGCCAGCGCCGTGACGCGCCTTGGGGCGACCCCCGTCTTCGCCGACATCGACCCCGACACCTACAACGTGGACCTGCAGGACGTGCTCCGGCGCCTCACGCCCCGGACGAAGGTCTTTCTGCCCGTGCACCTCTTCGGGCAGACGGTGCCGATCGAGGAGATCGCGCCCCTCCTGGAGGAGCGAGGGGTCAAGGTCGTCGAGGACGCGGCTCAGGCCTTCGGCGCGTGGCGCCGCGTCGGGGACCGGATCCTGCGGGCGGGCGCGTGGGGGGACGTCGGCTGTTTCTCCTTCTTCCCGACGAAGAACCTGGGTGGCTGCGGGGACGGCGGCATGGTGACGGCGCGGGACCCAGAGATCGTTGCCCGCCTGAGGCAGCTGCGCGTACACGGCGAGGGCGCCGCGTACTTTCATCAGGAGGTGGGGCTGAACAGCAGGCTGGACGCGCTGCAGGCGGCCATCTTGGACGTGAAGCTCCCGCACCTGGAGGAGTGGAACGAGGCCCGGCGTCAGGCCGCCGACCGATGGCGCCTGGCCTTTGAGGTGAGGGGGCTTTCGGATCGCGTGCGGGCGCCGAAGGTGCTGCCGGGAAACGGCCACATCTACCATCAATACGTGGTGCGCGTGCCGCGGCGCGACGCGATGATGGCCTGGCTTGAGGAGCGCGGCTTCGTCACGCGGGTCTACTACCCCCTGCCGCTGCACCTTCAGCCCTGCTTCGCCTTTCTGGGCGGCCGCGAGGGCGACTGCCCAGAGGCGGAACGGCTGTCGCGGGAGGCGCTGGCGCTCCCCATCTTCCCCGGCATCAAGCCGGAGGAGCAGGAGGCGCTGGCCGACGCCGTCGGCGAATTTCTGAAGGCAGAGGGCGCGCAATAGCGGATTTTCCGGCTGTGCCCTTATGTTATACTGACCGTGACGCGGCCCCTTCGGGGATCGCCGCCTGAAACTGCTTTGAAGGAGGATGAAGGTCTGTGTTCCCTTATTATATGGATTCAACGGCGCTCTTGCTGGTCCCGGCGCTCCTGCTCTCCCTGTGGGCCCAGTGGCAGGTAAAGTCCGCCTTTGACCGCTACAGCCGCGTACATTCGCGGGAGAACGTCACGGCGCGGGACGTGGCGAGGATGCTGCTCTCGCGCTTCGGGATGGGGGACATGCCCGTCAACCGCGTCGCGGGGAGCCTGACGGACCACTACGACCCCACCTCCCGTACGCTGAGCCTGTCGGAGGACGTCTACGACAGCACGAGCATCGCGGCCATCGGCGTCGCGGCCCACGAGGTGGGGCACGCCATCCAGCACAGCAGAGCCTACGCCCCGCTGGTGTTCCGGAACAGCATCGTCCCGGCGGTTAACCTCGTATCGGGCCTCTCCATGCCCCTCTTCTTCCTGGGGCTCTTCATGGGCAGCCCCATGCTGCTCAACGTCGGCATCCTGCTCTTCTGCGGGGTCGTCGTATTCCACATGGTGACGCTGCCCGTCGAGTTCGACGCCAGCTCCAGGGCGCTAAGGCTGTTGGCGGAAACGGGCGCGCTGGCCCCGGACGAGCTGAGCGGGGCGCGCAGGGTGCTGCGGGCGGCTGCGCTGACCTACGTCGCCGCTGCGCTGATGGCCGTGCTTCAGCTGGTGCGGCTCCTGCTGCTCCGCAACTCGCGGGACCGGTAAGCGGATGAGGACGGCGGCTGTGCCGTCGCGCGTCGAAACGGATGGAGCGCCTGGGTGCTCCATCCGTTTTTCGAGGTGACGGGGCTTGCGGGGGATTGAAGCGGCGCTCCAGGTGCTGGAGCAGGTGCGCGCGGGGCGCTTTGCCTCCGAGGCGCTGAGGAGGATCGGCATGAGGCCCGCGGACGCCGCGCTAGCCTCGTCGCTGGTCTACATCGCTCTGCGGCGTCAGGAGCTGTGGCAGGAGGTCTACGGGGGCTTCCTGAAGGAGGGCGCGAAGGTCAGGCACAAGGGCCTTCCCCCTGCGGTCCAGGACGCCCTGCTGGCGGGGACGGCGGGGCTCCTGGAACTTCGCCACTTCGCGGGGGGCGTGCTGGTGAACGCCCTACTGGACGACCTGAAAGCCCGCTCTCTCAAGCGGTGGGTGCCGTTGGTGAACGCCGTGCTCCACAACGTGGGGGAGGAGGGGGCAAAGCGCGTCGAGGCGCTTCGCAGGAGCCCCGCCCTGGAGGACCGGGCGCTTTGGGCCGGGGTGCCCCGGTGGTCCCTGCCCGCATGGACCCGAACCTGGCAGCGGGCGGAGCTGAACCGCCTGTTCGAGCTCCTGCCCCTCTCCCCGGCGGCGGCGCTGCGGCCAGCACCGGGCCGGAGGGATGAGCTTCTGGCTCGGCTGCGGGAGGCCGGCGTAGAAGCGGAACCCTCGGACCTGTCCGAGGCCGTCCGACTGAAGGACACCCTTCTGCCGACGGAGGTGCCGGGCTTCGACGAGGGGCTCGCCACGATGCAGACGGAGGGGTCCATGCTGGTGGCGGATAGGGTGCGGCGCTGCTACAGGGGTGGTCTGATCCTGGACATGTGCTCCGGCCGCGGCGTCAAGGCGGGGCAGATCCTGTCCGCCTGTCCGGAGGCCCGGCTTGAGGGCTGGGAGCTCTCGGAGGGGCGGCATCGAAGCGCCCTTCGGGAGGTGCAGCGGCTCGGCGTGGAGGACAGGGCCCGGTTGCGGTGTGGCGACGCCCTGAAGCTTGAACCGGAGGAGGCGCCGTCCCTCATCCTGCTGGACGCCCCCTGTTCGGGCAGCGGCACCTGGAGCCGGAAGCCGGAGGCCAAGTGGCGCCTGACTTGGGAGGGGCTGGACCGGCTTGCGGCCGTTCAGAGGGCGCTTCTGGAACGTGCTTTTGCGCTCTCCGCGCCCCGTGGTATTATAATTTACGTCACGTGCAGCCTCCTGCGGGGAGAGAACGAGAACGTGACGGCGGACTTTTTTGAGGCCCACCCGGAGTGCGCAGAGCTTCCCGCGCGCCCTGAGGGGTCCCCCTTCCGCCGGGGGCGCCCGTGGGGGACGTACATCTGGCCTGAAAACCCCTGGCTGGACGGCTTTTACTGTGCGGCGATGATGAGGCTGTCATGAGGATAAAAGAGGACGGAGGCCTGATATCTTGGGCAAGATGATCCGCTGGACGTTGCTGTTTGTGGTGCTGATAATTTTGGCGTCGGGGGCCGTCGCCTTTTATACGGTGTTCTTTCGGCCCGCAGGAGAGCTGGTCATCCCGCCCCTGAGGGAGCGGACCGTCGTGGATGCCGTGGCGGAGGCAGAGCGGCTGGGGTTAGTCGTGCAGGTCGAGCCCGTGGCCTCGTCGCTTCCGGAGGGCCGCGTCCTGGGACAGTCCCCGGAGCCGGGGACGAGGGCACGGAAGAGTCAGGTCGTGGTCCTGCAGGTCAGCCGGGGCGGGGAGCTCCATGCTGTCCCGGACGTCTGTGGCCAGACCCTTGCCGGCGCTCAGGGCCTCCTGAAGGATGCGGGCTTCTCCCTGGGCGACGTCATCCGTATTAAGGACCCCAGCCGTCCGGGTGGGACGGTCATCGCCCAGAGTCCCGCGCCTCCGGCGAACGTTTCCGTGTCCCGAAAGATCGACCTCGTGATGAGTGAGGGCGGAGCGGGCCCGGAGGGCAGCGTGAGGGTCCCCGACGTCAACCGCCTGAGCGAAGGGGAGGCCCGCGCCCTCCTGGAGGGCAGCGGCCTGAAGGTGGAGGCCGTCGAGAAGGTCTACAGTCCCCTGATGCCGGAGGGGCTGGCCATCGAAACCCGGCCTGTGGCGGGGACGTCCCTGACGGCAGGGGCCGGCGTCCAGCTAAAGATCGCGACGCTGCGGCGGCCGGCCGGCTACGTGGAGGCGAGCCCGACGCCCGATGACGGCAAAAAGGCCGGCGGCACCGTGCGCCGCGTCGAGGTGCAGCAGGGGCCGGCGTCCGCTGAAAGGCCCGTTGCGTCGGGCCCCGCGCCCCTGGTGGTGAAGGTGCCGGGGCAGGAGGACGTGTTCATCGGGGACGGGACCGATGTGCCGACCGACGCGCCCATTCGGGAGGCGGACCCGAATCTCAGCGTGTTCGACCAGGAGAGGCGGACGCTGCGCCCCGGCGGAGAGGGCGAGTCCGCGCGTCAGGCTGCGCCGGTCCCGGCGACACCACAGCAGCGAACGCCCGCAGGGGGCAAGGTGGCCCGGGTCCGCTATCAGGTGCCGCTCCTCACCAGCCCCATGAGCCTCCGCATCGAGGTCACCGACCCGTCGGGAAGGCGCGACGTCGTGAACCGTCAGGCCAGGAGCGGCGAGAACGTGCGCGTCGAGGCTCCCTACACGGGAGAGTGCGTCGTGAGCGTCTACCTTGGCGACAAGTGCGTCTGGCAGGAGAAGCATAAATAGGAAACGAGCCCCGGCGGTTCCGGCCGCCGGGCAGAGTCTTTTCAGGAAGGTGTTAATTCCCAAATGGATACGACTGAGGACGGCAGGAACACGGGCGGGCAGAACCGCAGAGATCGGAGGGTCCTCCTTGCGCCCTCCGTGCTGGGGGCGGACCCCCTGCGCATCGCGGAGTCCGTCGAGTCCCTCGGTGGGCGGCACGACTGGCTGCATTTGGACGTCATGGACGGGCACTTCGTGCGCAACCTGTCCTTCGGCCCGGCCGTCGCCAGCGCGATGCGCCGCCGCTGGCCGGACGCCTTTATCGACGTCCACCTGATGACGGACCGCCTGGACGTGGTACTGCCGCTGTTCCTGAACGCCGGCGCCTCCCTCGTCACCGTCCACGCGGAGGTCGAGCCTCAGCTCCTGCACGCGGAGCTGTCCTCCATCCGAAGGGCCGGCGTTCGGGCGGGGATCGCCATCGGCCCCGCGACGCCCGTGGAGAGGATCCGTCCCGTGCTGGGCATCGTGGACCTGGTGCTGGTGATGTCCGTCACCCCCGGCTTCGGAGGGCAGAGCTTCATCGAGGAGTCCCTTGAGAGGACGCGGGAGCTGGCCAGCCTCAGGGCCTCCCGTGGCTGGTCCTGGCTGATCGAGATGGACGGGGGCCTCAAGGAGGAGAACGTCGGCAGGGCCGTCCTGGCCGGGTGCGACGTGGTGGTCGCCGGAAGCGCCGTGTTCAGCAGCCCGGATCCCGCGGCCTGCCTGGACAGGATGAGATCAAAAGTGAAGGAGGCTCTCTCCAATGCCGGATTTGGAGCGAGATAACGCTTTAAGGGAGTTGGGGCGCATGGCCGCAGAGCGGCGCGAGGAGGCGAACCTCACCATCGAGGACGTCTACGAGCGCACGCGCATCCGCCTTGAGTTTCTCCGCGGCATCGAGGAGGGGAACTACGAGGGCTTCCCGGAGCCCATCTACATCAAGGGCTTCATCCGTACCTACCTGAAGACCGTCGGAGGCGCGGACCTCCAGGAGGACTTCATGGCGCAGCTGAAGCGGGTGCAGCCCCACAGGCCGGAGCCCGTGCCGAACTTTCTGGGGAGAAGCGGTTTCCCCAAGGGTTTCAAGCCGGTGTCCCACTTCTGGCTGTTCCTGGTTTTGGTGGCCGCCCTCCTGGGCACGGGCGGCTACGTGTGGTACGCCTGGAACAGCGGCGACCTCTCGCTGAAGAACCTCCTATCCGATCCCTTCTGGCGCTTCGCCCAGAACGCCTCGGTGGACGAGCGGGGCAGGGAGGCGTCCCTGGACGTCCTCTCCGCCGACGCGCTGTCCTTGGACGTGGCCTCCATGGAAGCCGTGCCGGTTTCCGCAGCGCCCGTCAAGGCCGAGAAGCCCGCTCCCCAGCCGAAGCCCTCGCTCGCCATCCGGGCGAAGTCGGACGTCTGGATGCGGGTGACCATCGGGGAGGACCTGGTCTTCTCCCAGACCCTGAAGCGCGGGAACGTGATCTCCTGGGACCTTCCGGCCCAGGCCCGCGTGGTCTACGGGCGGCCGAACGCGGCTGAGGTGATCCTGAACGGCAAGGAACTGGGCCCCGCGAATCCGAAGGGGAGCAAGAAGTCGGAAACGTACCTCTACCTGCCCGACGGAACCGTCCGAAAGTCCGGGGGCAAGTAGGTGTTGCCGGACTTTTTCGAGATGGAGCGCTGATTTGAACGTCTTCCTCTTGACCATGGGGTGCGCCAAGAACGCGGTGGACAGCGAGCGCCTCGGAGGGCGCCTCGTGTCTGCCGGACACCGGATCGTGGCGAGCGCGGAGGAGGCGGAGGTGGGCATCATCAACACCTGCGGCTTCATCCAGGACGCGGTGAAGGAGAACGTGGACGCGATCCTGGACCTCGAGGCTCTGAAGGGGGCCGGCGCGCTGCGTCACATCGTCGTGGCGGGGTGCCTCGTGAACCGCTACGAGTCGGAGCTGCGGAAGGAGCTGCCCAGCGTGGATCTGTTCGCCCGGGCCGAGGACTGGGACCGGATCGTGGATTGGCTCGCCGAAGCGGACCGGGGCGCGGTCCCCGGAAGGGTCCGCCGCCGCGTCGCCCTGGGGGAGGGCGCGCCCTGGACCCGCTACCTCAAGGTGGGGGAGGGCTGCGACACCTTCTGCTCCTACTGCGCAATCCCCCTGATCCGCGGACGGCTGCGGAGCGCGCCGGTGGAGGCCCTCGTCGAGGAGGCCCTGACGCTCTGCCGCGAGGGCGCGCGGGAGCTCTGCCTCGTGGGGCAGGACCTGACGGCCTACGGGACGGACCTCTACGGCACGCCGGGCATCCGCCGCCTGCTCACGGAGCTGGACGCCGAGCTGCCTCAGGGGGTTTGGGTGCGCCTGCTCTACATGCACCCGGACCGCATGACGGAGGACCTGGTGGACTTCCTCTGCGGGCGCCGGACCGTCCTGCGCTACCTGGACGTCCCCATCCAGCACGTGGACGACGACGTCCTGGCCCGAATGAACCGCCGCACCACTGGCGAGCACATCCGCCGGATATTCCGCCACATTCGGGAGAACGACCCCCTCTTTGCCATCCGGACGACGATCATGACGGGCTTTCCGGGGGAAACGGAGCGGCAGTTCGGGCGGGTCTTGGACTTCCTGGAGGAGGTGGAGCTGGACCGGGTGGGCGCTTTCGTCTACTCGCCGGAGGAGGGGACGCCGGCGGCCTCCTTCCCCAACCAAATCCCCCGGAGCACGGCGGAGGAGCGCTACGCCCGCCTGATGGAGCTTCAGGCGGGCATCACCCAGGCCCGGAGCGAGCTCTTCCTGGGGCGGGACCTGGACGTCCTGGTGGAGGACGCCGAGGTGCCGGAGGAGGGCGCTGGGGGCGAGGTCTGGGGCCGGTCCTATCGGGACGCCCCGGAGGTGGACGGCGCGGTCTGCGCCGCGGGCACGGCCGCGCGCGGAGACCTCGTGCGGGTGCGCGTGACGGACTGCGAGGACTGCGATCTCTTCGGGACCCTGGAGGCGCGGCCGTGAGGCGTCCCCTTTCGGTGGAGGTGGCCACCCTCTTCGGGCTGGGCTTCCGCGTCTGGAGGAGGGGTGGAGAGCTGGGGTCCGGTGCGGGCACGGCGGGGTCCGCCGCGGCCTGCCTGGTCAGCGCCCTCGTCCCCGTCCCCTGGTGGGGCGTCCTCCTGGTGAGCCTGATCGGCCTGTGGGCCTCGGAGGGAGCCTCGCGGGCCCTGGGCTCGGCGGACCCCGCCTGCGTGATCATCGACGAAGTCGCTGGCATGTGGCTGTCGCTCCTCTTGCTGCCGCCCTCCTTCATCCTGCCGGGTTTCTTCCTGTTCCGGATTGTCGACATCCTGAAACCCTTTCCCGTCTCGGCGGCGGAACGCCTTCCGGGCGGCGTCGGGATCATGGCGGACGACCTCGTCGGCGGTGCCATGGTGAACCTGTTCCTTCAGGCGTTGAACGCCTGTTTTCTGCGATCAGGGTGGCTGTATGGCCTCGTGGCCGGGCTTGGGAGGTGACGCAAATGAGCTCCGCGGTGCTGGTAGCCATCGGCGACGAGCTTCTCGGCGGCTTGAGGCGGGAGGAGAACTGCGCCTTTTTGGCCCGGCATCTGCACGATGCCGGCTGGACCGTAGAGCGGCTGGAGACGATTTCCGATGGGGAGGAGCAGCTCCTG